>Ga0256842_1000109_pt1 | contig 64109 bp, 101 predicted proteins | sample 4559240metaG_FD_185973 | JGI IMG/M metagenome (GOLD analysis project Ga0256842, IMG submission 185973) | Hydrothermal vent microbial communities from Guaymas Basin, Mexico - 4559-240 | ecosystem: Environmental > Aquatic > Marine > Hydrothermal vents | place: Mexico: Guaymas Basin | collected... | reverse complement strand
TATAGAAGTTATGAATGACTGGGTTATAAAACCATTTAATGGAGATTATATTCTTACAGTAACAGGAAACTTGTTTGGGACTGGAGGAAAAATTCCATTTATTGGATCAGATGATGGGACAGTAGTAGTTTCTATGGAAACCACAGGAAATGCATTAGCCCTACAAACAAATAATGATAATATAGAAGATTATTTAGCACCAACTTGGAATGGAGCTGTTGGGATAATTGATGCTTATCAAGACGGAGATGGGATTCATATAAGATGGGGGCATGCTGTTGATAATATTTCAAATGAAGTAAATTATAATGTTTATATAAGTGATTTAGAGTCTGCTATTTGGGATATGAAGCTTGGATCTTATGATGGAAACATGCTTGTCATATTTACTGAATATGACGGAATAACAAAATTACAGCCTGGAAAAACATACTATATTGGTGTGAGAGCTGTTGATGAAGCAGGTAATGAAACTGATAATACTAATTATGCTGTGATAAATTATACTGGAACTTCAATTTATGATGAAATAATAACAAAATTAGCAGATATTCAATTTTCTTTAGAAAAAATATTGAATGAATTACTTCCGGCGTGGGATACTGATTTTCAAAACAAACAAATCACATATTATGATAAAACTGGAAATAAAATAGGTGTTTTTCAATGTTATGATGAAAATAACAATCCATCATTAAAATCTGTTAGAAAAATGGTGAGAATTGAATAAAGTGAGATAAAATGACATCAACTTTCATGACATTCTTTTGGGGTGATGAATCTTCAACTGAATACATCAAACAATTGATTTTTTCTCTTGATAGTCAAATTTTAGAGAAAACTGAAGAACTTTCATCAGATATTCAACAAAAAGAACTATTATCTGCAGAAGTTCAACAAAAAATGACATTAGAAGCAAAAATTGAAGAAGTTTCAACAATTTCTGCAAATATAGAAGAAAAAGAAAATATTGAAGAAGAAATTTCTTCAAAAAATACTTTATCGTGTTAAAAGGTAATCTATGGCAATAAAATTAAAATTTATTAAAACTCTTGATATAAAAAGAGGTGATGGAAAAACTTATGAATTACAAATCAAAGATAAGACAACTGGGAAACCTGTTGATCTTACAGGATATATTTGTAGATTTATTGTAAAAGAATATGATAAAATTTTTGATCCTGATGATACAGCTTTGCTTTCTTCAGGAAATGCAGACATTACAGATGAAGCCAATGGAACTATAACAATTACCCTTCCTCCAGAAGATACCATAAATTTCCCATTGACTTCACCAACAAAACCACTTGTTTTAGCTGTTCAAGTGGCAAATTCAGATATAAAATTTTCAACAGAATTTCATTATGGGTTAAATGTATTACCTAATGTATTTACAACAATTTATTAAGGAATAAAGATGACTAAGGCTCAAAAAGAAAAGCAAAGAAGTCTTATGATGTGGATAGCATTATGGGGCATTATTTTAACAATGTTTGGTATATTATTATTAGTCTATTATAATAAAAATGTAGAAGGGCTAGGAGTAATAGCGACAGGATTTTTTACAGCACTTGCAGGTGTAAATGGAGCTTCATTTTTTAGTAAACCGTCACTTGGTGCAGAAGATGATTGCAATGAAAGTAATTAAATAAATATAAAAATGAAAGTGAAGCAATGGAATCTATCATAATGCCTATTTTAACATTTGTTCATAATATTCCTGAAGATTTAAAAATTATGTTTTTTGGTATTTCAGGGATACTTGTTTACAAATATATACTTTATCCTTGGAATTCAAATATAAATGATATTCCATTTATAGTTGAAAAATTAAACTCAATACATAATACAAATAATTCTTTAAAAAGTGAAGTTTTAAATAATTTAGAAGAAATAGATAACTGTTTAAATATAATAAAAAGAGAACTTGAAGATTTAGTAGAGATAAAAAAAGAATTAGAAAAACAATCAAATTCAACAAATAAAATAGAAATAGATTTTATTAGAAGATTTTATGAAATAGAAAATAAATTAATTAAAATAACAACTCAATTGGAGCCTGTTTTGGTGTCGTTAAAGGGTATAAAATGAGAGTAAAATGCAATAAAAATTTTCATCCAAGGGAGTATATAGAAAACAATATTAAATTCAGAATTCTAACAGGATCTGAATTTATAAAATATAAAACAGCTCAAACATTTATATTAAAGGAAATAGAATTTAATACTATATATTCTTTTTCAAAAACTTCAAAGGAAATAATACTTTTTAAATTTGATGTTTGGTTTGATTTTTTATGTGAACTTGAACAGTATTTATTAAAAAAACCTATTTTAGATGAGATAGATGGAAAAGAAATAGAAAACTTAGCAAGGGAAAGAGAAACATATATTAAGAAAATAATGTTTGAAAATGAAAATATATTTTCTAAAGATTTTTTAAAAGTATGGCTTTTAATACATAATCAATTTGTAGATTTTTTCAAAAATTATTTAAAAATTATTGAACAAACAACGAGAGAACATTATTTTGAAAAGATTATGAACATTTTAATTCTTTCTATGCAACATCTTTTATATGAAGTTTATGAAATAGACAATTTAATTTTTAATAAAAAAATATTTATTAGTATAGATGAATTTGATAAATTTTATATTACAAATATTTGTTCAGAATGTGCTATGCAAAATAAGTTTTGTTATTTTAAAAGAAAATTAGATATTTATCTTGAAACATTAAATACTGATAAAATATTAATAAAAAATTATCTTTCAGATAAATGTGAAATAATTGATAAATTAGTTGAATATATAAAATCAAGTTATAAAAAACAAGTTGAAGTGGAGTAAATATGACAAATTATGAAATAGCAATAAAGTCTGTTTTAGGAATTGAAGCAGGATTTGTAAATGATAAATATGATAATGGTGGAGCAACAAATTATGGAATAACAGAAGCTCTTGCAAGAAAATATGGTTATATTGGAAGTATGGAAAATTTATCCAAGGAAACTGCTATACAAATTTATAAAAAAGAATTTTGGGATAGGGGTAATTTCAGTTTAATAAAAGACAGTAGAATTTCAACTGAACTTTTTGAATTTTCAGTGAATTCTGGAAATATTAAATTGGCTGTAAAATTTTTACAAAGAGCATATAACACATTAAATGAAAATAATATAAAAGAAGATGGAATTCTTGGACCAAATACAGCAAGTAAAATAAATAATTTTAAATATCCTAAATTAATAGTTAAAATGATGAATGTATTTCAAGGAATGTTTTATTGTGCATTGTCAGAAGATAATAAGACTGTAATGAATGATTTAAATAATCATAAAGAAACAAATGGAAATAAAAAATACAAACACTTCATTAAAGGTTGGATAAACAAACGAATTACATTATAAGGATTTAAAATGGATGTAAAAAAACAATATGAAAAAATAATTAAATTAGAATCCCAGGGTAAACTTGAGGAGGCAAAAAAAGAAAGAAAAAAGCTTCAAAAGAAAAATTCACTTAATGATTAGGAGAAAAGATGGAAAATATTTATAGTCCTTTAAAATCAAGAAACAAAGATAATACACAAACAACAAGAACAAAAACAGATTTTTTAATAAAAGAAAACAAAGCAAGAACAGAAGAGATTTTAAAAGAGTTAGGATTAACCTTTCCTGCAAAAGATTTTATTTATGATTTTGATAAAAAGATTATTGGTGCTTTAAAGAATACAGGGGATATTCATATTTTTAATTCTTTTCAATTGTCAAAATTAAAAAAGATGGGTATTGAATGAAAAAACTTCAAATAAAAGGGTATCCAAAAAGTGATTTAACTGTTAATGAATTTATACAATTAACAAAAAAACCATTTTTTTCAAGAGGAATTGAAGAAAGATATAAAAGAGTATCTGATCCAAAATATAAAGGATTTAAATATTCAATTCACTATGATTCTTCTGCAAATAAATTAATTTTGTTTGTAAATTTATATTTTTTTGTTAAAGGTGAAAAAGGAACTGATGGAAAAAGAAAAACATATCTTCTAAGTGTAAAATTTCCTTATTATAAAGATATAAAAACATTTAAAAAACTTTATAATATTCCAATACAAGTTTTTTCATCAGATCCATCTTTCAAGTATTATTTTGCTTATGTTTTAAATAAACACAATGCAGTTATATTAGACGAAGAAACTTTCTCAAAATGGATAAAAAAAGCTATAGCAATTCCTCCAAAAAAGAATAATCCAAACTGGAAAGTTCAATTAACAAAACATTTATATAAATTGTTCAAGTTTCTTCAAAATGTTCATCCAAGAACATACCTAGCAAAAAAATGGGAGATAAACATAAAAACACGTATAGGAATAGATAAAGATGGATCTCCTATAGCTTTTTAAAGCTTCTCTTCTTCAATTCTCTCAAAAATAAATTCTAAACTTCAATTTTCTAAAAAAGATTAAATAAATATAAAAAGATGTTAAATGGAAAAAATTTTTCTAAAAAATTCTCAATTAAAAGAGTTTAGAGAGAAAAAATTACAAGGAAATGATTTTAAGTGTGAAATTTGTGGAAGAACAATTGATTTTTCTGAAGCAGTAGTAGATCACATACATGGTTCTCATAAATCAATGTATCCTGAAACAAATAAACTCATTAGAGGAGTAATTTGTTCTGATTGTAATGTTATATTAGGAAAAATAGAAAATCAATTTCTTCGTTCATCTAAAAAATATAAAGAAAAAATTGATTTAGAAAATGTTTTAAAAAATATTTCTATATATATAAATAAATATAAAAATAAAAATAATTTTAAAGAACAACTTGTTCATCCATCTGAATGGAAACCTAAAAAGATTAAAAAATCAAGTTTTAACAAATTTAAGAAATTAGTAAAAGAAAAATTTAATAAAAATGTGGAATATCCTAAAAGTGGGAAAGTGACAAAACAGCTTAAAATACTTTCAGAAAAAATAGAATTTAAGTTTGAATATTATTAAATACTTTACTTTTTGGAAAAAATATAATATAATTATAAAAAGTATACTCATTTATTAGAGCATCTCTAAGAGCTAATTTATTATTTTAATATATAATTATAAAAGTAAAAAGATCTTTTATTAGAGAGGCTTGTATAGGTGAATAAAGGGAAGGATAAAATATGGAGTATTTTAATGATTTAGAAATTACTAAATTGCTAATAAAAGAGAGCAAAGAAAGACTTGAAGGAAAAAGAAAAAATCCTTCTGATGAAATAACAAATTCTTATCTAAGTGTTTTAGAGCATACATTAACTTCAAGAAAATATTCGGGTTATTCTCCTGAATGGAAAGATGAATTCAGAGGGTTGGCTTATGAAAAGTTCGTAAAGCACTGGTTTAAATTTGACCCAAAAAGAGCTCAGAAAAATTATTTTCAAAGAAATAATGAAAAATATTTAAAAGAAGAAAAAGAATGGGGTGGTGCTCATGGATTTTTTACTACTATGGCAATTTCATCTATACACGATATTATAAGAAAATTTAAAAAAGAAAGACAAAATAGAGAAGATATGGCTATCTCATATAATCAACTCTGGGAGCAAGAGTGGTTTAAAAATCTTAAAAAAGGATAGTTTTATTTTTCTCAAAGAATATTATATAATTTTGTATAACAAAATGAAGGAGTTAAAGTGGAAATTGTTTTAAATGAGGTCTTAAATAATAAAGGGTTTATTGAGTTGGATTTTCCTAAAGAAAATCCATTTATTATAAAGGCGTCAAGATATGGATTACCAGAGTATAAAAATATTATGATTGATATTGGAGTGAAGAGTAACGAAAAAGATTATGATGAATTTAATGGCTTTTGGAAACCTGCTGTGTTACTGCATTTGAAAACACATGATACTAAAGAAGTTCCATTGGAAATTGCTGAAGAATATTTCAAAGCTGTTTTGGGATTCGTAGAAAAATATCAGAAAGAATTATATCCTTTAATATCTAACAATTATAATGTTTATAATTCAGTTACTAAGGTTGTAGAAATCTCAACAATTCAGATGCACTCAAAACCTATTTATTATACTGATTTGAGAAAAGATGAAAAAATATTACTGGAATTATATGAGTCAGACGATTATTGGAAAACATTTAGAAGTATTAAATTTCAACCAAACAAACAAAGAATAAAATTTTTACTAAAGAAATATAAGGAAAAATATGGGTGGTAATGTCCAAGTAAAGGGATTCAAAGCACAAAAGATACCTGTAAAAGAAATAGGTATAAAAAAATTTCAAAACGATTTTAAAAAATTGTTTTATGAATTAGATAATTCATTTTTTAAGCAAAATAAAGAGCATATTTGGAAAACTAAAAAGATAATAGATAATAGTTATGTTTTCAATGGTTCAACAAGTTTTTTGATGCAAAATGATATTTCTCCAAGTGTTTTAGATTTAAAGCCTTCTGCTGGAGATATTGATATAATGGTTCCTGAAGAATTAAAAGGAAAATTATGGAATTTCCTTAAAAGTATTGAAGGAAAACAAATAGGTAATTTTGCATATATAGGAAATAATAAACCAACTGAATCAAGCATAGGTGAACAGATTAATGCTTTGTTTAAATATTGTTATGAAAAAGATAAATGTGTATACTCTCAAGTGGATTTTGAGTTTGTTCCATTTGAAGAGAAAGAAAATGAATTTATTCCTTCAGAGTGGAGCAAATTCAGTCATAGTTCAACATTTACAGATTTACAGGCAGGGGTCAAAGCAGTTTTTCACAAATACTTATTAAGAAGCATAGCATACGCAACTTCATATATTAATAATGCAATTTTTGTCACATCTTCAGCAAATTGTGAAAATTGGGAAAAGAAAATTTCTAAAACTAAAAATCCTGATAATCATTTATTAAAGTTTAGTGTTTCAAGAGGAATAAGGGTTGCGTATGAACCATTAATTTGTGATGATGAACAGGTTCAACAAGATGGAAAATTTGTTTTTAGAAAATTAAAAACAGATGAAAGCATTTATCATACAAATATAGATGAAATATTTGAAATGATATTTGGTATTAAACCTACAAATGATGAAAAAAATAAATTTTGGTCTTTTGTAGGGCTTGTGGAATTAATAAATAAGTATTTAGATAAGAAACAGATTAAAATGGCTTTTGGAAGATTTTTGGATTTACTGTGGGATAATAAAAATGGAAAAAATATTGCTCAGGAATTAGAAAGAGATAATCCTGAACTTGATTATAAAATAAAAATTGGAGCAGTTAATTATTTATTGAAACAAATTTCATTTTTAAAATCAGACTATGAAAAATGGTTGTCTAAAATAGATGCGTATTATAAAAATTATGGTTTAAGAGAATCCCTTTTAGAATATATCTTAAATAATATAAAATTTAGAGAAAAATCACTGGAGGATTTTAAATGAGTTATATAAGAGAAGCATTGCATAAAATAGAGGAATCAAATTCTGTAATAACAGATATTTCTCTCACGTCTGCACAAGTAAAGCTTGCAGAGTCAGATTTATTAGAAGATAAACAAAAATTAAGAGAAATTATAGCAAATAAGTTAAAAATTTCTGTTGATGATTTACCACCTTTAATTACAGAAGGAAAACAAAGTTTAAAACAATTTGTTAATTATTATAATAAAAACATTTATCCCAAATATAAAGGTGTTATCATCGATTTAATGGGGATAATAGGGAAAGGAATAGGAAGAGGCGAAATTTTATTATCTATTCTTCATCAAAACATCACTATTGGTGGTGGAAATAGTCCTTATGATATTACTTTTGGTAATGATTATGCTGAACTCAAAGAAGTAATTAAAAGTGGTGACAAACTTAAAAATTTTAGATTCGGAACTTTAATGAAAGAGGCACTTAATCACGTTTATGAAGATATTGTAAGATACATAAAAACGATGAGTTCCTTAAATCCTAAAATGTTTCCACCAGATCAAATAAAAAAATCCATAAATAAAGGTGAATTAACAAAATGGCTCACTTTAGCAAAAAATAATGAAAAAAATATTTTAACAGATAAAAAGTTTTTAGATGTAGAAATAGATAATCTTTTAAATGTTTATATTGATGGAGAAATTTTAGGTAATATACAACGCATTGATACAATTAATAGATTGAAACAACATTTTGAAAATACAGACACAATCACATATTCTAAAATAATAAAAAAAGTAAATGATGTAATTAAAAAGGATAAAATGCCTTATATAATGATAGTAGGTCAAAAATCAACTAAAAGTGAAATTGGAAAAATATATTATTTAGAAAACTTAGCTCCTGTAGAAGTGGAAGCTGTAACTCAGGGAAAAATAAAAATTTATAAACCTATTGACAAAATAAAATAAGGAAAATGATGAAAAATTATATGGACATATCTGTTAAATCTGCTAAAAATGTCTTAAAAGATAAAAGAAAGCTTCTTTCTTTTTTAGAAACTCAGCAGATAGTTGAAGAGAAATTAGATGGGTTGAAAGTCAATTTAATACTAAAAAAAGATGCAAGTTCTAAAAAACCATATACTGAAAACTGGATTGTTGCATATAAAGGTAATGTATTATATCCAGAAGAATTTGAATATAATACTGATGAAGAGGCCAAAAAATCTATAGGTAGCTCTCAGTTTAAATTTATATTTGATACTTTAAAACAGGTAAATGTGAATAATCTTCCAAAAGGATATCAGTTTTTTTGCGAATATCTTGTAAAAAAGCCAACATTAATGAGCCAATATAACAATCTTTATAATCTAATTTTACTTTCATATGGTAAAAGTTCTTATGAAATAAAAAATGGTATGTTAATAACATCAAATACAAATTTTGACTTTGATTTTGATGAGAGAGCAGATTTAGCTAAAAAGATGCATATTCATGTTCCTCCTATTGTTTTTGAGGGAGTTTTATATCCAACTAAAGAATTATTAAAAGGAATAAAATATAAAGAGCTTGATAAAGCAGTTCAAAAGAAATTAGAAGATTTACAAAATTCTGAAAATGATATAGAGTTATATTGGAAAATTTTAAATAATGTTTTTCTTTCTGTAAAATCTGTTTTTGGAGGAAAGCCTGAGGGGTTTATATTTTGGAATAGTCAATTTCCGCCTTTAAAAATTCAGCAGGAATATCAGTTATCGAAAGAAGATAGAGCAAAAGTTAAACAGAAATTTAAAGCAGATCCGTTTCAAGAGTCTATATATTGGGCAGAAGTTGGACAAAAAGCAAATGAATTAATTGAGCAATTAGGAATAACAAGTAAAGATGGTGTGGATTTTAGGAGTATTATTTTAAAAGCTTCAAATTTAATTAAAAAATTACCAGAAGATTCTATAACTCATCCAAAAAAATCTTGGGAAATGATTAAAGATGATATTTTTTTAACACTTAAACTTAAATTGATAAGAATGTTCGCTGATAAATATGCATTAGCTATAGGTAAATTTAGAGTATTTACAAATGGACATAAAAAAATTATTGATAAAGCTCTTCAAAAATATAAAGGTGTTGTTATAGCACTTGTTTCAAGCAAGGATACTTTTTCTTCAAATGAACTTAGAAGAAAGGTTTTAGAAGAATGTTATAAAAAAGAAATTAAAAATGGTATTATAAAAATAGTTGAAACCAGAAGCGGTAATATTGCAACGATTTTAAATAAAGCTCTTCCAACAGTTATAGGCGGAGTTGTAGCTGGTTCAGATAGAGTAGATGTTTATAAAGAGCAAATTGTTAAGATTGGACATGACATACACGTAATAGAAATTCAAAGAGATGAAAATTCTATTTCTGCAACAAAAGTTATAGAAAATATTTTTGATGAAGATTTTTTTGAAAAAAATACACCTAAATGTGTTTGGAAATTTTATGACGAATATTTAAAAATTTTTAATAAATAAAAAAGGGAAAAATATGGTAAAAGAAATAATTGAACAATTAAATGAAGAGAGTGAACTTCAGAAAAAATATAGAGATTATTTTAATGGTCTTTTGAAAAAATACAATGCTTCATCTCCTGCAGATATGAATGATGAAACAATGAAAAAATTTTTTAATGACGTAAGAACAGGATGGGTAAAGGGTAAGGGTCCAAAATAACCTTTACTTTTTTCAAAAAATATAATATAATTAAGGAGTAAAAATGAAAAAGAAAACTCTTAATCAAATTAAAAAAGAACTTGAACAGCAAAAATATATACATAGAGATATGAATATACAAAAACATATAAGTAGAGAAATTAATCTTTCTACAAGAAAAGTTAAAAATAAAAAGAAATATACACGGAAATTAAAACATAAAACTCACGATTATTTTGCAAAGTTCAAAAAGTTGAGTTTCGTAAAGTAATTATGAGTTAAGGAGATAAATGAAAAATTTAATTTTTATTTTAGTATTTTTGGGAAGTTTATTTAGTAATTTAAAAGCACTTGATGAAATTCAATTAAATGTTTTAAAAACAGCTTATAATGTTTCATCAAAGTATAAAGCTATAGATGGACATGTTTTTAACGATACTGTATGTTCAATAATTTTAACGGAAAGTTCAGCAGGAAAGCAACTTGTAGGGGATAATTATCTAAATGGTAAAGAAAAGCCATTTATATTAAAATCCTTAGGTGTTGGACAAGTTAAACTTGAAACAGCAATAATTATTATTTCAAAGTATCCTAAACAATTTAAGAAATATCACTATTTTTTACATAAAGATAAATTTGCTTTTAAAAAATATAGCAAATATTTACAAAATATTCAATATTTTTCTTATTTGAAAAAGAAATATCAAAATAGAATGTTAAAAAATATAGGAAATCAAAGTAGAAATAGAAAAGTATTAAAATGGGTAAATAAAGAGTTAAAATATAATAAAATAAAATTTAATCCTTATAAAAAATATTATTATAAAGATTTACAATTAGCTCAAATCCTTTTAAGTGATTTGAGATTTAATATTAAAATAACAACATTTTATCTTATATATAATTATGAAAACGCTATAAAAAAAGGATTTAAAAATCCATGGTTTAAATCTATAAGCAGGTATAATGGCGGATATAATAACATTAAATATTATAAACGAGTAATTAAAAATATGAAAATTATAATAAAATTGAAAAGAAAGGAATTTTGTGATTAAAGAATTCATTGAATCAATTAAAAAGAATGATATAAAAGTTGGAAGTATGATTTTGGTTGATGGAGAGTGGTATCATGTTGAAGAGATTGACGGTGATACTATTTGGGCTTCAGATAAAGATGGTAAAGAATATGAATTTAAAATTAAAGATATAGAAAAAGTGGAGGAAAATATGATTAAAGAATTTTTAAAACAAATTAAAGAAAATAAAAATGAAGGTTTAAATGTTTTTGATTTGGTGACAAGAAGCGAAGTTGAAGAGCTAATTAAAAATGTAAAAGATATAAAAGATAAAAATCCCCTTTGGTCAACGATGGAAAAGAATGGAAAAGAATTTTTTGTGCTACTTGATAGAAAAACTGGAACTATTATTGGCTTTCAGCTTGATGAAAAAACTGGTTTAGGAAAAATACCTATATTCACACATTCTTTCTTTGATTTAAGCAAATTAAAAGATTAAAATGATTAGAGAAATACTTCAAAAAATACAAGAAGAACAATGGGTAAATAACGTTAAACCTAAATGGACTCCTCCTGAAGGAACCTTTGCTAAAGATATGCCTGCCCAAAAAACAGCAGAGATAGTTTGTAAAGCGTCAAAAGATTTAAAACAAGCTGTTGAGAGAGTTAATTTTTTCTATAATAGATGCGGTGATAAATGTAAAGACTGGGGAGAAAAAAGAAGAAAAGAAATCATAGATATTTTATATAAAATTTGTAAGGGAAAGTGATGATCAGAGAAATTATTGAAAGAATTATTGGCGGATGCAAATCAAAAGATATAGAAAAAATGGTTGATGAAATAGACAAGGAACTTAAACAAAGATTTACATTGGCTATTTCAGATATTGGGTGTGAAGTTTTAATACAAGAGTTTGATCAGCATGTAGGAAGTATACTTTTTATCGGCGATAAATTGATTTTAAATTATAATGGGAATAAATTTAAAATTGAAAAGAAAGATTTTATGAAAATTGCGGATATTTTAAATAAAGGGTGAAAATGACAAAAGAACTTATAGAGAAATTAAAGCAGAATGAAATGGCAAGCATTTATGAAGATTCAGTATATATTACTCTGGAAAATTTTAGTTTGTTTTTGGGTGCTAATCAACACAATGATTTAATGAAACTTTCTATAGAAGGTGAAAGATCTCTTACAAAAATAAAATCTTTAAAAGAGCTTTTGAAAGAATATTCGGAAAATAGTGAAAGTGAATTAAAAAATTATTATTATAAATTAATGAACAAATATGGAAAAGAGCTTGAGAAACTTTCTAAAAAATTTAATGACGATATTAATAATGTTTTAAAAAATTTAGAAAAAGATTTAAAAAAATTATAGGGATAATAAATGATAAAAGAAATTATAGAAAAAGTAGAACAAAATTTAGTTAGACAAATTTTAACATCTGTTGATACATTGTATAATGACATTATAACAGAAATTTATACTAAAAGTGATAGAAGTAAAAATAAAAAAGAAATCATAAAGCTTCTTATGGATGAAAAAGATGATGAAATTGGCGTTGATGTAAATGGAATTTTTTCCAATATGATTAATACATTTGTGAAAAAATTTGGAAAAGCTATTGAAAAATTTCCAAAAGATGATATACAAGATTCTTTTAAAGAAGCAGAAAAGAAAATAAAAGATCCAATTAAAAAAGAGATTTTAGCTGAAATAAAAGATATTGTTTATAAAGATCACTTATAATATTTTTCTACTTCATACGAAACTTATAACCTTTCTACCCCCTCCGGGATCTCTTTAAATACTTCAAAAATTTAATTAAAAAATCAAAAATTTACTTTACTTTGTTGTTAAGTTATATTATAATTATATAAAAAAGGGATATTCGTGAATAAAGAGTATAAAAGTGCCTTGATGCAAATAGAAAATTTGCATCCTCAAGAAATATCTAAAGAAATAGAAAAGAACAATAATTATATTTGTAATCAAAAAATAAAAGATGGAAAGATTGTATTTCAACTTTTTAAAAATCATGAAAGAAAGGATTATTCTTTTACAAGGTTTTGTGGTGAATTTAATATATTTCAAATGAAAAATTTGATAAAACATTTAACACAGTATAAAAAATATTTTTAAAGGATATATATGAAAAAATGTAAAAATTGTTATTATAACAAAGGGATTTATGATGGGATGGTTGATTGTGACATTCTGAATGAATTTTTAAAAGATAAAATTGACATAAGAAATAAAAATAATCAAAAATTTTATGAATTTATTACAAATGAATTAAAATTAAATGGTGATATTTTCTTCGATGAAAAACTTAAAAAAATTTTAATAAAAGATGGATCTTGTAAAAACTTCGCACAAAAGAGATAATATGATAGCTTTACTTGGTGATACACACTTTGGAAAAAAGGGATTTTCTGAAAAATTTTATAAAAACAAAATTATTTTTTTAAAAAAACAATTTTTCCCTTATTTGAAAAAATATAATATAAATACTGTTATCCAATTAGGTGATTTATTTGATAATAGAAAGATAATTGACATAAAATTTTTTCAAGATTTTATAAAAGATTTTAAAGAGCTTTTAGATGATTGGGGTGGAAATTTTATTGTTCTAACAGGAAATCATGACATTTATTATAAAAATACAAGAGATTATTCTGTATTGAAAATATTAGAACAGATTTTAAACATAAATTATATTGAAGAGCAAACATTTATAGAAATAGAAAATAAAAAACTTGGTATAATTCCATGGCGTATAGGAAAGGAAAAAATTAAAGAAGAATTCCTTAATTGTGATTATTTATTTGGTCATTTTGAGTTTATAAATTTTGAAGTTGTTCACGGAATAGAAAATCACTATGGACTTGATTATAAAAAACTTCCTTTTAGAGGAAAAAAGATTTTTTCTGGCCATTTTCATTTAAAGCAGGAAAAAGATGTTGTTCATTATATTGGAACGCCGTATCAATTAGACTGGAATGATTCAGGAGATGAAAAAGGATTTTATATACTTGATTTAAAAAATGATAAAACTGAATTAATAAAAAATGAATACTCTAAAAAATTCATAAAAATATTTCTTGGAAAAACAATTTACGGATCAGAAAAAGATATTTCTATTAAAAATTTAAAAGGTAATGAAATAAAAGTCTATCTTCTTGAAGATAGACAAGAGAATTGGCAATTTATAAATTCTTTAAAAGAAGAAAATATTGATTTTGCATTTATTGATAAAACTTTTAAAATAGAAATTGAAACAAATGAAGAAAATATAAAATCTCCTAAAAAATTATTATTAGATAATATTAAGGATAAAGAGTTACAAAAAGTGCTTAAAGAATTAATAGAAGAAGCACAGAGACAAATGAAGGTGTGATATGATATTAAAAAAGGTAAAATTTAAAAATTTTCTTTCTTATGGGAATAATTTTACTGAGATAACTTTTAAAAATGGACTTGATATTGTTGTGGCAAAAAACGGCAGAGGTAAATCTTCTGCATTTCTTGATACATTAATGTTTGCTTTTTTTGGAAAGCCATTTAGAAAGGTTAAATTAGGTTCTCTTATTAATGATAAAAATAAAAAAGAACTTCTTGTTGAAGTTGAATTTAAGACAGATAAACATTATAAAATTATCAGAGGGTTAAAGCCCTCTATTTTTGAAATATATCATAAAGAAAGTAATGAATGGAAATTAATTCCACAAGATGGGCATTCAAGAGATTATCAGGAAAAGCTTGAAGATATTTTAGGGTTCAATGAAGTTCTTTTTAAACAGATTGTTGTTCTTGGAGCAAATATTTCTAATATGAAAAATTTTATGGATTTAAGCTCTAAGGAAAAAGAAGAAATATTTCAGAATTTGACTAACACATTTATTTTTAATATAATAGTGAAGCTGGCAAAAGAAAAAAGAAATTTACTTCAAACAGATATAACGAATATTTCATACAAAATAAACTCTTTGAGTGAAAATATTGAAAATTTGAAGTTAGAGTATGAAAAAATAGAAAAACAAAATGAAGAAATAGTAAAAAATAAAAACCAAAAATTGAAAGAGATTGATGAAGAGATTAAAACTCTTTTAGAAACAAAATCTAAAATAAAAGAAAAAATTTCTATAAAAAATGAACTTAATACAAAAATGCTTGAAATATTTGCAAAAAAAGAAGAGATACAAGAAAAGATAAATAAAATTTTAAATGCAAAAAATGTTTTAAATACAAAAATTGATTTATATGAAAAATCTGAAGAAATAACATGTCCTAACTGCAAGCATAAATTTAAGCAAGAAATTTTAGATATAAATGACATAAAATCTAAATTGAAACTATTAGAAGAAAAACAAACAGAATATAAAAGTAAACTTGAGCCTGTTTTAGAAGAAGAAAATGAAATTTTAGAAAAACAAAATAAAATCAATAAATTAATGAATAAGCTTACAAATATAGAGATAACTATAAATCAATTAGAGTATAAAAAGAAAATTTATGAAGAAACTCAATTAACTGAAATTAATTACGATTATCTGAAAGAAAAAGAAAAAGATCTTGAAGAATTGAAAGATGAATTGAAAGAAAAAGAAAAAGAAAAAATGAATTATGAAAAGATAATTTCATTGATTGTTGAAGGAAAATTGAAAGAGCAGATACTTTCTCAACAATTACCTATTCTCAACAAATATATTAATGAATATCTTGAAAAATTTAATGTTGAATATAATTTTGTAATAGAAAGTAATCTTAAAGAAAAAATTATAAAGAGAAATGAAGAGCAAGAATTTAACGCTTTAAGTAATGGACAGAAACAAAGGATTGTTTTAAGTCTTTTATTTGCATTTTTAAGAATAATGGAATACAACGGATACAAAATAAATGTTCTTGTTCTTGATGAATTTTTAGATAGTTCTCTTGACGAAGAGGGTATAGAAATTATTATTAATATTTTAATGACAGAATTTGTTGATAAAAAAGATATAATAATAATTACACATAATCCAACAATAATAAACAAAATAAGTGCTAATAGAATTTTTAAAATAGAGCAAGAATTTGGTTTTAGTAAATTAATAAAGGAATAAGATGGTTCAGGAAATTTTAAATTTTATTAAGAAAAATGATATTTATGATTATTCTATGTTGGATATAATTATGGAATATGCTGATAAATATGATTTAGACATATTGGAATTAGCAGAAGAAATAAAGAATGATAAAACTTTCAAAGAAATATTTTATAATAATCTTGTGAAAAATGGAGAAATTTATTTTCTTGAGGACGGGCATATGTATCGTCCTAAAAAAATAGATGAAGTTTGGTAGTTTACTTTTCTTAAAAATATATTATAATTTTTAAAAAGATGTTAAAATGAAATATTATGATTTGTATCAAATTTCTCACGGTATGTTTTTAACATACCAAAATTCTTTAGATAAAAGGCTTCTTCATACTAATCATAAAAAATCAACAATTGATAAATTTGAAGCCTTTTTTCCTGTTGAAAAATTTAGGAGAAAAACAAAAGAAACATTTATTGTTTGCTGTCTTTATGTAATTTTTAATAAGACACCATCTTCTTTTCATAAAATGGTAGACGAATTGAAAAATTTAGATTTTGATGAAGTTGTAGAATTCAAACGAAAGACAATGGATTATGAACGTTATATAAAAAAAGATGTAAATTCACTTAAAGAAAAAGGGTTTGTTACAAAAAATGATGTAATAAATATGTTCATAAAGAATGAAATTATGTTTTATACTTTGTATTTTTATTTGAAATTTACAGATCAATTTGAAAGACTTAAAGATACAAGAGTTCATAAAGTTATTTATAAAAAGCTGAAATTCATAATGCTTTTTATAACATTTAAAGATGAGTCGACTCAAAAAATAAAAAATGTAATAAATGAAATTTTATAGTTTACTTTTTTGAAAAATTATATTATAATTATATTGTTAATGTTCCCTTTAAAAACATTAGCCAATTAAGTTGTATCATTAATGTTCCCATTAAAAACATTAGCCAATTAAGTTGTATCATTAATGTTCCCATTAAAAACATTAGCCAATTAAGTTGTAACATTAATTCACTTATTAGAGCCTCTCTATTAGAAGATTTTGGATTTTAATAGTTATTATATTAAAATCATTCAAAGCTTCTTAAAGAGGCTCGGATAAGCGAATTACAAAGGAGTTTAAATTGAATAAAATAGGTGATTCAAGTATTTGGGCTGAAAGATATAGACCACAAACAATAGATGATTTAATTTTTCCAGAAAAAATGAAGAAAAAGTTTAAAGAGTATGTTGAAAAAGGAACTTTACCAAATATTGGCTTATTTGGCTCAATTCCTGGAAGCGGAAAAACTTCTATTGCAACAGCTTTAAAAAATGATTTAGATACTGAAACACTTTGGCTAAATGGTTCAAAAGAAAATAATGTTGATACATTTAGATTTAAAGTATCTAATTTTGCAGGGAAAATTTCAAATCAGGGAAATTTTAGACTTATTATAGTAGATGAGGCAGATTATCTAACAGCAAATGCTCAGGCACTTCTAAGAGGAGACGTAGAGGCTTTTTATGAGTCAGCAAGATTTACATTTACAGGAAATTATCCTGATAGATTAATTGAACCTCTTCTTCAGAGACTTGAGATATATAATTTAGACGAGATTTATCAAAACAACAAAAAAGAGCTGGCAAAACAGATACTTGAAAGATTAACATTTATTTTAGAAAATGAAAACATTGAATATAATAAAAAAGATCTTTTGGAAATTATTAAAACATACTATCCATCAACAAGAGAAATGATAATTTTTATCCAAAAAAATGTATTTGATGGAAAGCTTGTTGTAGAAAAAGAGCAATTAAACGCTGGAAATTATTTTATCGAAATTTTTAAAGAGGTTAAAAATAAAGATTTTGCAAAAGTTAAATCTCTTGTAGATAATATTGTAGCTCCAGACATTTTTTATACTTATGTGTGGAAGAATTTGGAAGATTTGATAGAAGAAAAAGATTTAGCTAAAACAATAATTCTTCTTGCAGATTATTACGATCAAAATTCAAGAGCTAAAAATAAATATATTCCTATTATGGCTTTTTTAACAAGATTAATGAATGAAAATATAAAGATAAAATAATGAAAACGCTTTTATTTGATTTAAGTAAATATTCGGATATAATATTTTATGATAAACATAAAACTAATTATTCAGTTATTGATTTAACAAAATGTTTTATATTGTGTGATAAAACAACATTAACGATAGTTATAAACGAAACTTATATGGTTATATTTAATAATATTGATAAAATGCTTGAATTTTTTGAAGATATTAACTTTATATTAATTTATTATGGATTTATAAAGAAAGAAAATTCCTTTACTCAATTAATAAAAGAAATAAAAGAATTTAAAGAAAATTCAAAATAACTTTACTTTTGTAGGGAAATGATATATAATTATAAAAAAGGTTGCTTATGATTTATCAAGGAAATGAAACCTATGAGTTTAGAAATGGAATGAAATTAAACTTTGATGAATTAAAATGGATTTTAGAAGAATTGAACGAAGAATATGAAAATAATATGGAAATTAGAAATTTATTGGATATAATTTTTAAAGATATTGTAGACATATCTTATAATGATGGATATAACAGAGGATATGATGAAGCTAAAGAAATATTCGAAGAAAAAGGATATTGTGAAGAAGAATAGAAAGGAATTAAATGAGCATTTACGAAAAATTAGCTAAAAATAAAAATTTAAAAACATATATAACAGATATCTCGGAAAAATCTTTGTCCTTAAAAGAAGACTTTATATCAACAGGAATAGCAACTTTGAATATTCTTTATTCTGGAAGAATTGATGGCGGTATTCCTAAACATAAAATTTCAATGATTGCAGGAGAAACACAATCAGGTAAATCACTTCAATCAGTATATCTTGTAAAGCAGGCTTTGAAAAAAGATATGACTGTTATTTATATTGATACAGAGTTTGCAATTAATGATGTTATGATTGAAAATTTTAATTTACAAAATGATATAGATGAACATAGATTAATTATTATACCTGAAAATGATATAACACAGGTTAAGCAGATTATTGCAAATCTTAAAGATGAACTTGAATTTGATGAAAGAGAAAATACACTTTTAATACTTGATAGTTGGGGCGGATTAATAAATGCTAAACAAGTTGATGATGCAATGTCTGGTAAAGATGTTGCAGATCTACAGACAACAAGAGCTAAAAATGGTTTAGCAAATTTGCTTTTAACTCTGCACCCTATGACTGTTTATGTGGTTAATCATACTTATACAAGTATTGGATCCTTTATTCCAACACCTGGTGGTGAAATTTCTGGCGGTAGCAAAATTCAATATGTATCAAGTGCCATTGTAAAAACTACATCTCAAGCAAAGGATAAAGATGGTAATGATGTTATAGGTAAAGTTGTAACAGCAATTTCTGAAAAAGGAAGATATGTAAAACCTCATACGAAACTTAAATATCTAATAAGATTTGATGGAGGAATTCATCCATATTTTGGAATATTGGATGATGCTTTAGAAGGCGGATATGTTGATAAGCCTTCAAATGGGTGGTATACCCGTCCTTGTGTAGAAAATGATAAAAAATGGCGTGAAAAAGAAATTTGGGAAAATGCTAAAGAGTTTTGGTTGTCTGTATTTAAAAATACAGATTTTAAAGAGTATATTAAATTGAAATATAGTCTTGGAAACAAAAATAAAAATGAAAATATTGATTTGTTAGAAGAATGAAAAATTTAAAAAAATAAAAAGGATTAATATGGAAAATAAAAATTGTAATGGATGCTGTAACAAAGCAAATACAAAAATGGATTTGGTATTTGGATTACTTAGTAATCAAATACTTATTACAGAAAGTTTAATGAGTTTACAACAAACAAGACAACTTGTTCAAGCAATGAGTAATAGCGAAGATAAAGATAAAGTTCAAGAAGAAATCAAAAGAGCTCAAGAGCAGATAAAACAAATTGAAGAACAGATTAAAGTATATAGAGAAAGCACACTAAAAGTAATTGCTATTTATAACAATGCTTTTGGACAAGAAGCTGATGAAAATATTTCAGAGCTTATTAAGCAAATTGAAGCCAATGAGACAAAAGACGAAAGATCACCTGAAGAAGGATAATTCCTTCTTGTCTTTTGATAAGTTAAAAAAATTTATTAAAGGACAAGAATGAGATTTTATGATATTGAATGTAATACAGAAATTCGAAGAGGTGAGCTTTTCTATTTAGTATATAATTTGGAAAAATTACAGTATTATCTTGGTGAACAAGATATTGAAAAAATTTCAAAGATGATTGAAAAGATTTTAAATCAAATTAGATGCATTTATAATTTTTTAGACATCACTGAGGAAAAAGAAAAGAAATACATCAATTCAGAATTAAAACAAGGTGATGGACTTTTAATGGTTCCGGAACTTCTTTTAGAAACAATTAAAAGAGAAGTAAATAATGAAGGCAATTTAGATAGGCTTTATTTTTATCTTGTAAATGTAAAAATAGATTTTATAAATCTTTATAATCTTTTAATTCAAGACCCTTCAAAAAAGATAAGTCAATGAGACTTATCTATCCTTCCCACATATTATCACCTACAAGAGAAATAAAAATCCTACAAAAAGTTTATAAAGATAAAAAATTTAGAGATAGAATGATTATTAAAGCTATTTGGGGTAAACCTGTAAACAAACAATTTAAAAAACTACATTTTAGAAAAATAGGAGTATAAATGAATTTTATTACATATATAGATGAAATATGTGCAAATTTTAAAATAAATTCTCATTTTCAGGGAAAGGCTCAGTTTGGACCATTTAAAGGCGAAACATGGATTTTTGAAAATGGATTTATAAAAGCTCAGGTTACATTTATTGATATGAATGGAGAACTTGTCATATTTAGTCCATATAAAAACCCATTTATTGATATAAATTTTAAAAAATTTAATTCTTAAATTTTCTTTAAACTATTTACTTTTGCAAAAAAATATAATATAATTATTTATAAGAAAAATTAAGGAGTTAAAATGTTTGGAACACCAAAATATGTAAAGATTAAAAAATCAGAGTTTGAAGAATTAAAAAGAGAATTTGAAGCTTTAAGAAAAAGAAATTTAATTTTATCTGAAATGAATGAAAAATTTTCCTATGAAATTTCACAGTTAGTTAAAGAAATAGAAGATCTTAAAAAAGATGAATTATTTTTTGATAAAATACAAGAACTTAGAGAAGAAAATCAATCATTGAAAGATGAAATTAAAGTGTTAAAGGCTAAAAAAGAATTTTATGAGAAATTTTGTAATGACATTTTACAAGAATATAAAAGATTAAAAAATGAAGAAGAAAAAACAGAATTTATAGAAAAACTTGATTTTTTAGTATAAGGAGTAAAAATGGACTATTTAAATAAAATTATCAATTTTTTCAAGGTAGAAGAAATTTCAGAAGATGCATTAAAAATAGAAAGAAGTGGATTTGAAGCTGTCATATTAATTGTAAATGATAAATTTTTAACGAAATTTGGGAGATATGATAGTTATGAAAAACTTTATAGAACACTTTTGAAAAAATATAATGAATATGTATCAAATGAAGTTATGAAAAAATTAAAAGATTTATGTCCTGATTGCGAAGTTTTGTATAGAGGAGGAGTTATAAAAATAAAATATTATGATAGTTATATTAATATAAACAAAAATATTGTTAAAACATTTATAAGAAAAGAGCATTATGAAAAACTTCTAGGAATACAAAATAAAATTTATGAATTAGGATTATTATATGCTTGATTTTTATAAGGTATTTAAAAAAAGACTAAAAATTACCGAAGAAGAAGCTATTGATTTAATAAAGAAAAAGTATATAGAAAACATGGATAATCATAACTTTTTTATTTATTCTTGCACTGGGGATAAAGAAATTTTTGATGAAATAGGGTGTATTACAGTAAATAATGTAAAAGATTATTGTAATTTACACGGAAGCTGTTTTGACTGTCTTGTTTTAAAAGAAAAACTGAGTAGAAAAAATTGTTTAGAATGTAAACATTATGATAAAAACAAAAAAGATTTATCAAGTATTAAAAAGTTTAAATATTAAGGAGTATTATGCTTGAAGACTGGGGCGTTGAAATAAAAAAGCAGGAAATTGAAGAAATAGAAATTAAAAAAGAAAAATTTGATTTATTTGGGACTATGTATTCTTGTATAACTAAAAAAGGAAAGCCCTCAAAAAAGGATATTGAAAAAATACCTGAATATTTATTTCATAATCTTTTAAGTAATAATCCTCAAACAATTAATTTAGCTTTTCTTTTGACTGTAAAAAATATTCCTATATATTATCAATATAAATTAGTTGATAAAATGCTTCCTAAGACATATATAAAATATCCTAAGAAAAACAAAGATGAAAATGCTTTTATAGAATTTATTTCCGATTATTATAAATGCAGTTATCAAATAGCAAAACAATACAAAGAATTAATGTCTAAAGAAGAAATTGAATTCTTAAAAAATGAAATGAAAAAGATGAATTTTTAACAAGTGCAGGAGGGTGGAATAAGCAAAAAATGCATTATATGAAGTAAATCACGTTGGTAATAGATTTAGATTAAATAGAGTAGCAATTTCAAAAAAGATATAATAAATTTCTTTGAAACTAATTATTATATCAAAGGAAAATAAATAACAATTTAAGAATAATAATTATAATAAGAAGTTATTGGTTGGAAACGATAAATTGATAAGGAGAAAGAAATGAAAAAAGTTAAATATAAAATATGGGATGATATCGAAAAACAAATGGTTAATGTTCAAAATTTAGAGTTTGACAATGTTACAGGGGAGCTCATAGCTGCCACTGTCTGGAGATTTAATGGAAAAGACACTTATCCTGTTCAATTTACAGTAAATGGAAAAAGAGAAGCATTTTTAATTGAATATACTGGTTTCAAAGACAAAAATGGTAAAGAAATTTTTGAGGGGGATATTGTGAAATATAAACAGGATCCTGCATTATATATTATAAAATGGATTGATGATAAATGTCAATTTAAAGCGGTTGAGTTAGATTCTGATTTTGGGATTGATTATCTAATAAATGGAAATCTAGAAATTGTTGGCAATATTTATGAAAATACAAAAGGTAGAAATAACAAATAAAGTCAAATTTTAAAAAATTATTTTTATAAAAAATATTATTTCCTAATCCTTTACATTATCTTAAAAATATAATATAATTATATTATAAAAAATTAAGGAGTTAATATGAAAGTTTTATTTAATAAAAGAGGTATGATTTATAATACAAATATTAAAGATAATTATAGTGATTGGTGCAAATCATATCAAGTTACATATTTAAAAGATGGTGAGACAAAATTTACATATCATAAAAATCTTAATATAATTTCAAAAAAATTTTTAATTGATAAAAAAAGTTTATATCATTCTTTCCCAAATATTAAAAATCCTGTTTTTTATATTTTAGATATACAAACAAAAGATGAAAATTCATTTTTTATAGTTAATGTAAATAAAAGTGAAACACAATTTTGGAATGGATTTGTTAATTTAAAAACAAAAGAAATTGCATATTATGAAACACAAGAATTTTATGACAATGGAAATAGTTATGAAGAAATTTTAGTTGCTGAAAACGTTGATTATATTTTTAAAGCAACTCCATATAAAGATATTGATGGGAATGTTATTTTTGAAGGCGATATTGTTATTAATGATTTTTTAGTAAATTTTATAGATGCTTATATTGTTAAAAAATCAGAAAATGGATATATTCTAGAAAGTTATGATGAAAGTGGGAGTTGTTATCCAATAGAAGATTGGTTAGATTGTAACTTTTATAGATGTATTAAATTTGAAAAATCAGAATTTTAATTAAAGGAAATTGATGAAATTACTTACACATAATGATTTAGATGGATATGGATGTAGATTTGCTTTAGAGGATAAATATAAATTTGAATCAGTAATTCATACAAGTTATGATGATTGCTTTGATAATTTAAAAGCATTAAAAGAAACAAAGACAGATGAAAAAACACTTTTTATTACTGACTTAAATTTTAAAAAAGATGATTTAAAGGCTATGATAGAGCTTTTAAAAGATGGGTGGAAAATAAGATATTTTGATCACCACAAATATGAAGAAAAAGAACTTCAAGTATTTGAAAAATTAAAAGAAAAATATGATTTTAAATATGTTATAGATACGACAATTTGTGCTACAAAAATTTTAGACAATATTTTCAAGCCTCAAAATAAGAATCTTCAGGAATTAATCGAAATAATAGATACTTATGATATGTGGAGATTAGATAGCCCTTTATGGAAAAAAGCTTTTGCTGTAAACAATATTTTTTATAATGTAGGGGAAAATAATTTTTATAAAAAAGTTAAAGAAAATGATTATAAAATTCCTGAAGAATTTAAAAAAGACTACAAAGAATATTTGAAAAGAAAAGATGAATATTTTAAAAGAATGGAAAAAGAAGGAAGAATAACGATAGCTGATAAAGTGGCTTTATTTATTATGGATAGTTATGAATTTAGTTCTTTTGTTCAATTTGATTATCCAAATTATACACATTATATTATCGCCTATCCTTTCGCAAAAAGACTATCTCTAAGACACAAAGATATAGATGATGAAGAAATGGAAGAAAAATTTCAAAAATTGATGAATATTACCCATCCTTCAATAAAAAGTCTTGGCGGACATTTACATGCACAAGGTGTGACACTTCACAGAGAAGCCACACCTCAAGATGTTCAAGAAGTTATTGAATTAATTGGAGAAGTATTATATGAAATGTGATTTTTTAGGAAGTGTAACAGCTATTTTAGGAGCTTTAATAATAGCATTGAATTTAAACGTAAATTATTTTGGATTTGTGTTTTTCTTAATTAGTAATTTGTTTTGGATTGAATATTCAATTGAAGTAAAAAATAAAAATATTTTATATATGAATATTGTTTTTGCACTTATAAATATTATCGGAATTTATAATTATTTGACAGGACAATAAAATGAAACGTGAATGTAAAATTTGTGATCTTTGTGGTTCTAAAGTAGGCGTAAAGAGCTGTAAAGAACCCTTTGAATTTGCTGATAAGAAAATTAAATGTATTTGCGTAGATTGTATAAAAAGAATTGACGCATATTATAATGATTTTGTGCTGGTCTATAACGGATTGGACTGCTTTATTACTAAGAAAGGTAAAAAACTTCTTAAAACTTCTTTTTAACTTTCCTTAAATTTTCCTTAAACTATTTACTTTTTCAAAAATATATATTATAATTATTTATAAGAAAAGTTAAGGAGTTAAGATGTTAGAAAGAATTAGAACTAAACCTGGTTATAAATATTTAGCTATAATTATAATATTAATAAGTATATTTTATGCTATTAATGCTGAGCATAAATCTTACATGGAAAAACTTCAACATTCCACTATAACCTGTAATATTAAAGGAAAAGGTTGGACTGTTATAGATTCTTCAAAAATTGTTGATTTTGATGATGAAACAGGAATAATTATTTTTGAAAATGGTTCTGCTAAAAATTGTATAATTGAGGAGAATTAAATGTTTTTTATGAAAAAGAGAAATGAAGATTTTTATGAAATAGTATTTTTTGGACTTCCTATTGAAATACATGCTGTTGGAAAACAATTAATAACCATTTATTTTTTAGATGGTGCTTGGGAAAATAGAATTTCAGTAGATTTTAGATACAGAAAAGAACCTGGATTATTTGAAAAATATTTAACTTTACTATTAAAAGATTTATATTATAATTATATAAAAGAAGGAATTATTTTTCATGAATTTGAAGAACAATTAAAAGAATTGGTAAAACATCATTTTGGAGGATAAATGAACGATATAGAAGTTGTAATTTTAAAAGCGTTACTTGAAGATGAAAAATATTTTGGTGTAGTTTATCCTTTTTTAAAAGAAAATATTTTTGGTAATGTTAAACTTCAAGAAATTTTTAAATTATTAAAAACATATGTTGATGAATATGGAAAAAAGCCTTCATTAAAAGATTTCATTCTTTATTTTAAAAATCAAAAAATTCCTGAAAATCTTAAAAAAGAACTTTCAGAAGTTATAAAATTGGTTGTTAAAACAGATATCCCTGATGATGAAGAATTCTTATATAAAGAGTCTGAGAAATATATACAGAAACAAAGTCTAACTGACTCAATTTTAAAATCTGCTGAATTAATTGAGAAAGATAAAGAATTTAATGTGATTTTAGGATTGATTGAGCAGTCATTAGCAATTAATTTTGATACAGAATTAGGGCTAAAATATGATGACATAGATGGATTAAAACAAAGATATGACTATTATACTAAAAAAGTTCTTGGAATTCCTCTGGGAATTCCATCAATAGATAAAGCATTGGCTAATGGAATTCCAAAGAAAACATTGAATATAATTGTTGGAGCATCGCACTCAGGAAAATCGATGATGTGTATTAATTCAACGGCTAATTTTCTTTTAAGGCAAAAGAATGTGATATATTTTACTCTTGAAATGACAGAAGAAGAAATTGCTAAAAGAATAGATGCAAATTTAATAAATATTACTATTAATGATTTAAAAAATTTATCTTTTGAAGAATATCAAAGAAAATTTGAAGCATTAGGAAATTTAGGTCATTTGAGAATCAAAGAGTATCCTGCTGGGGTTTTAAATGTTACTAGGATTAAATCTTATTTACAAAAATTAAAAAATAAGGATGGTTTTACGCCTGATGTTTTAGTAATAGATTATTTAGGATTAATGAGCAGTTCAAGGGTTTCAATAGCCAAAGCTGGGAGCTATCAATACTATAAATCAATTGCCGAAGAAGTTCACGCATTAGCCAAAGAACTTGGAATTCCTATTTTAACAGCATTTCAGTTAAATAGAAGTGCATATAATAATACAGAAGCAGGAATGGAGACAATATCTGATTCAATAGGTATTGTTCAAACTGCTGATTCAATAATTGCCATTCTTTCTAATGAAAAAATGAGGCAGGAAAAAACTGTAATGCTAAAATTTTTAAAAAATAGAATTGGAGGTTATCTTTCTTCTCATTTAGTAAAATTTGAGCCAGAGTATAGTAGATTTGTGGATCTTGAAGATACACCTGATTATACAGAATCTAAAATTATGGAGGAAACTACAGATGATATAATAAATCAATCTATTTTTAAAATATAAGGAATATTATGAAAGAAGAATTTAAAAAATTAAAATATTTTTTAAAATTCTATATTTATTTTCCAGGAAAATTTATGAAAAAATATAGAATAATTAAATATTGGAAAACATATAAATCTTTTGTTGATTTAGTTTTTTGTTATGGGTATGAAAAAGAGTTTTATGAATTTTTATTTGGAAAAAAGGATATAGATTTTGGAGTTTTAAGAAGAATTTGCAATTCTTGGTGCTTTGAAAAAAAGGCGGATAATTATCCTCAATTATTAAAAAAATTATTTAAAAGGAAAAAGAAATGATTAAACCAACTGGAGAAAAATTATTTATAGAAAAAATTGAAAGTGAAAAAGAAGTTAAAACAGATAGTGGTATTATACTAACTAAACAAAGAGCTAATAAGGATCTTTCAGAAGGTATTGTAAAGGAGATTGGTCCAAATGTTAAATTTGTAAAAAAAGATATGAAAGTGTTTTTTGAAGAGCAAGCATCTTATGATATAATTGTTAGAGGAAAAATTTATTCTGTGGTGAATGAAGCAAGTGTTTTAGCCTTTGAGGAAGAATAGCTTTACTTCTTCTTCAGATTAATATATAATTATAAAAAAGGGTCTTAATGGTTGAAGGAGTTTTTACTAAAAAATGGGACACATATCTTAGAAAAAATGTGAACGGAGTATCGATTTTTGATAAACAAAATATGAAAAAAGTTTTATTTGTTCAAGATGAAAACGGTGGCTGGGAACATCTTACAAATCCTGATATAAAATATAAAATGCTTACAGGAAATTCTACTCTAATAAAAGAAGAAAAACAATACTGCGAACTATCTAAAAAGAATTTTAATACTTTAAAACCTCAAATTATACTTTGGCATGAAGCCTGGAAGCAGAGTGCTCATTCGGATATAAATGTATGGTATCTTGATATAGAAGCTATTGATCCAAATAAATCTGAGTTTCCTGATACATTTTCTGGGCAGATACCTGTTACTCATATTCAGATACTTGATAATAAAATAAATGCTGGAATAATTTTTATGTGGAAAGATATTTCAGAAAAGAAAAAACAAGAACTTAAAGAAAAATACAAAAATGATCTTAAAGATTTGAAATTCATTGTTGCTAATTCAGAAGAAGAAATGTTTGAAAAGTTTATAAAATTATTGAAAAAGAGAAATCCTACAATAATAACTGGATGGAATGCTGAATCATTTGACTTCCCATATTTAACCATTAGAGCAGAAGTATTAGGAATTGATAAAAATGAATTTTCACCTCTTGGAGAAACAAAATATAAAGATTTTGAAGAATTTGGAAAGAAAAGAAGAAAAGTAACTTGGAAAGGCATTTATCTTATAGATTTAATGCTTGCATTCAAAAAGTTTACTTTTAAAGATCAGAAATCATATTCATTGGATCATATAGCTAAGGTATTTTTAGGAGAGGATAAGGGTAAAGTTGATTATGGTGAGGATAAATCAATTAGAATGTTTTTTGTCAATAATTATGAAAAGTTTACAGATTATGCTGTAATGGATATTGTCTTATTGAGAGATATTGACAAGACAGTTGGTCTTTTAAAACTTATTCAGACAGTAGCTGAAATGATGGGAACAAATTATGACAATGTTTTCGGAACTGTTGCTCCATGGACAGATTTATTAACACATCTTGCTATAGAGAAGAAAAAGGTCTTACCATCAGAGCCAGAATCTTCAGATCACAGACCAATAGTTGGAGGTTATGTAAAAGATCCTATTTTTGGTTTAATAGAATGGTTATTCTCATATGATTACAACTCACTATATCCATCTATTCAAGTTGCATTTAATTTAAGCCCTGATACATACATACCTTATCATAAACTTCCTCAAGAGGCAAAAGAAATAATTGATTATGCGAATGACGAAAATGAAGAAAAACTTCTTAATAATTTAGATTACTTAGATAAAATAGAAAAAGTTTGTAAAAAATACAATATAGAATTTGCAGGGTTGGGATTTTTTAGGATTGATGAACAAGGAATTTTACCTGAAATATTAGAAGAGTTTTATTATGGTAGAAAAACCGAAAAACAAAAGATGCTTAAAGCAGAAGCTATTTTAAATAATAAAAATGGTAAAAAATTATCTGCTGTTGAAATTTCAAATTTAATTGAAGAAGATTTAAGCTGGGATGATGTATATGCATATTCCGTTGAAGAAAGATTTATGAAAACACTTGAAGAATATGCAGTATTAAAAAATGTCATTCAACAAGCTATGAAAGTTAATATCAATTCTGAATTTGGGTTTTTAGACAATAATCATTCTGTTGTGAGTAATAGAAATATTTCTGGAAGTATAACTTTCATGGGAAGATTTTTAAATAGAATGACAGGTCGAAACATAGAAAAGTATTTAAAAGAAAATTATAATATACAAAATAGCTGGATTTATGCGGATACCGATAGTGGTTATTTATCTCTTGCACCTATTATAAAAAAATGGTTGAAAGAAGATTTTAATACTGATGATTTTACTTCTTTGTCAGATGAAGACAAAAGAGCTTTTATTGATAAAATACTTGATTTTATAAATGGAGAAATACAACCTATAATTGATAATACAATAGAATTTATTAGAAAAAAATTTAATTCTTATAAAAAAGGATTTATGGGAGCAAAAGTTGAAAAAATTGCTCTTAAAGGATTTTGGACTGCTAAGAAAAGGTATGCTCTTTTAACACTTTATGATGAAGGAAGTTATTTTGTAGAAAAACCAAAAATTAAAACAACAGGATTAGAAGTAGCAAAATCTCAAACACCAGATTATGCTATTGAAATTTTAAACAAAGCATTATATATTATTCTAAATGGAAATCAGAAAGAGCTTCAAGAGTTTATAGAAAATTCAAAAGTCGGATTTTTTGAGAAAAAGCCTTCTTTAATATGTGAAGTGGTAAAAATTAACAAGCTTAATTATAGTAAAGATGGAAGAGGATATTATAGAATAAATGAAAACGGATTAAGAATTGGCGCACCTATGAATAGTAAAGGCGGTATATGTTATAATCAGTTAAGAAAAGAAATGAATCTTGAAGAATATCATCAGGAAATAGAAGAGGGAATGAAATCATTTATTGCTAAATTAAAAACACCAAATCCTACAGAATTTGACGTTGTTGCTTTTTTAAATGATTCTTTTTTAGAGGATACAGGACTAATGAACTATATTGATTATGATTATAGCTGGAATAAAAATATCATAACGCCCTTAGAAACAATTACAAAGGCTATTGGATGGGAATTAGAAAAAACAAATAAAATTGACATAAACGAATGGTAAAGGATAAAAATGAAACCTCTTTTGTATTTATATAAAAATGATGATAATTATTACAAAGCTAAATCTATTGAAGAAATAAAAGAATTCTATAAAAATAAGAAACTTGAACCGTGGGAAAGGTTTCTAAATCCTTCTTATTATGAAGTATATGAGTTTGAAAATGGATATACTCCTAAGGAAGTTTCTATGAATTTTGAAATAAATCCATTTATACTAAATCCTCATAAAAAGTATGCAATTTTTAAAAAAAATTTAGAAATTGAAGATTATGAAGATCCTATAGAAAAATTAGATAAATATATAGAAGAAAATGGTAAAAAAATTGACAGATATTTACAGTATGATTATGATTGTGGATTTTATGTGGTTGACGGAATAGTTTATAGTGATAGAACAGGTAAATATGTAACTGTTGATAAGGTTAAAGAAATTTTGGAGGAAATAAAATGACAAGATTAAGTGATAAGCAATTACAAGAAAAAATCGATTTTATTCGACATTATATAGAAGCAGAAAATGCTGCAGAAGGATCTAAATTTGATGCTAATGCCAATGTAGATAGTAAAAATATTGCAACATTAGAAACAGAGATTTGGAAAGATTTTAATATACAGTTAAATAGAAAAATTCTAACTGATAAAATAACTGAATTATTTGATAAAGAAACTTCTGATGATTATATAAGACAGTTGGAAACACATGAACTGTATCGCCATGATGAAACGAGTATCAAACCTTATTGCACTTCAGTTTCAATGTATCCATTACTTATAGATGGTATGACAAAGATGGGAGGGGAGTCCAAGGCACCCAAACATCTATATTCTTTTAATGGAGTGTTTATAAATTTTGTTTTTGCTACTGCTGCACAATTTGCGGGAGCTGTTGCAACAGTTGAATGGCTAATGTATTTTGATTATTTTGCAAGAAAAGATTATGGAGATAAATATTTAGAGACGCATAAAGAAGAAATAAAGGAATCTCTACAGCATGTGGTGTATTCATTAAATCAACCTGCTGCAGCAAGAGGATATCAGTCAGTATTCTGGAATACCTCAATATATGATAAATATTACTTCGATGCTATGTTTGGAAATTTTGTATTTCCAGATATGTCAAAACCTAAATGGGAAACACTTGATAAACTGCAAAGATATTTTATGCAGTGGTTCAACAAAGAAAGAACTAAATCAATTTTAACTTATCCTGTTGTAACCGCTGCAATTTTATTGGATGAAGATGGAAGTTTAAAAGACAAAGAGTATGAAGATTTTCTTTCTGAAGAAATGTCTAAAGGTAATTCATTCTTTATCTTTATGGATAAGAATGCATCTGCATTGAGTTCATGTTGTCGTCTAAAAAATGATATAGAAGATCAGATAAATGAATTTAGTTATAGTTTAGGAGCTGGTGGTGTTCAGACGGGATCTGTAGGAGTTATGACTTTGAATCTCAATAGATTAATTCAGGATGCTATTAAAAAATATAATATAGAAAATCCAAAAGAAAATTATGATAAAATACTTGAATACCTTAAAGAGCATATCAGAAAAGTTCATAAGTATCAAGTAGCGTATAGAAAAATAGTTGAATGGTATTATGGAAATCATATGCTACCTGTTTATGAAGCTGGATTTATTTCTATTGATAAACAATTTAGCACTATTGGTATTAATGGATTAGTGGAAGCTTCAGAATTTATTGGTTACGAAATTAGCCCTAACGAAGATTATATGAAATGGGTGTCTGATGTTCTTAAAACATTTTCTGATGAAAATAAAAAAGGTAAGAAAAAATATGGTGTAAAATTCAATACCGAGTTCGTCCCTGCAGAAAATTTAGCAAATAAAAACTATAATTGGGATAAAAAAGATGGATACTGGGTTCCAGAACATAGAAACATATATTCAAGTTATATTTATGCACCAGAAGATGAATCATTATCAGCATTAGACAGATTGGAATTACACGGTAAAGAAACATCACAATATTTAGATGGAGGGCAAGCAGTTCATTTGAATTTAGCTGATTATCCGTCAAAAGAATCTTACAGAAAACTTCTAAATGTAGCTGGTAAAATGGGATGTAATTATTGGACAACAAACGTCAAAATTACTATATGCAACGATTGTGGACATATAGATAAAAGAACATTATATGAATGTCCTAAATGTAGAAGTAAAAATATTGACCATGCAACAAGAGTTATAGGATATTTGAAAAGAGTAACAGCATTTAGTAAAGTCCGCCAGCAAGAAGAAAAATTAAGATTCTATGAAAGAGTGAAATAAGGATTTAAAATGTTACACTATGATTATGAGCAAATTCAATTTCAAGAGGTTCCGGACGAGATATCTCTTTCTATTTCGCTTTTTGGGTGTGATTTACACTGTAAAGGATGTCACTCGAAAGATACTTGGAATCCAAAAGGTGGTAAAGGTCCTTTAACAAATGAAGTTATTGATAAATTATTGAAAAGACACAAGCATATTTCTTGTGTTCTTTTGTATGGTGGAGAATGGGATTTTGAAGATCTTAATAGAATTATTGATTATATAAGAAATAATTACCCAAATCTGAAAATAGCTTTATACACGGGGAGAGAATTAAACTTTCCAAAATTTACTAAAGAATTTTTGAAAAAGCTTGATTATATAAAAGTTGGTGCATACAAAGAAGAATTAGGAGCATTATCATCACCAACGACAAATCAGAGATTTTATGTTCTAAAAGATGGTGAAATTGATGAAGACAAAACTTCATGGTTTTATTCTGACAGATTTAATTCTTAAATTTAACTTAAATACTTTACTTTTGCAAAAAATATTATATAATTATATAAGAAAAATGTTAAGGAGTTAAAATGAAGGCTAAAGAATTAAAAATTAAAGAAGCAGAATATATTGTTGATAATATTATTTTAGCTGGTAAAATTAGAGATGAAGAACTCAAAAAAGAAATAAAAGAAACAGTTTTAGATATTCATATTATGTTTAAAGAATCTAATTTTTTAATAAAATCTTTTATTAAAAAACTTTATAGAAAAAATAAAATTACTGGAGAGCAATTTGACAATATGTTAATGGCTTTTTAATATTTATGGAGTCCATAATTTAAATGTTAGAAACACAGGTCGTGACCCTGTGGGCGAGGGTTCGATTCCCTCTGGTCTTCCCAATTTTTAAAATTTTTCTTAAATTTAGCTTAAATTTGGTGATTTTTGAAAATTTGTTTATTAAATAATAAATATAAATTTGCAGGAATGGTGGAATTGGTAGACACGCCAGACTTAGGATCTGGTGTCGCAAGACGTGAGAGTTCGAGTCTCTCTTCCTGCACCACATGCCGTTAGCTCAACTGGATAGAGAACAGGATTTCTAATCCTGTAGTTCCAGGTTCAAATCCTGGACGGCATACCAGGGGGCGTAGCTCAGTAGATAGAGCATCTGTTTTGCACGCAGAAGGTCACGGGTTTGATTCCCGTCGCCTCCACCATTGCAGGAGTAGCTCAGTTGGCTAGAGCGTCAGCCTTCCAAGCTGAGGGTCGCGAGTTCGAGTCTCGTCTCCTGCTCCACTATTTATAATTTTTTTAAAAAAATTACTTTACTTTTGTTAAAAATTATAATATAATTATAAAGATAATAAAACTTATAAAAGATTTTAATATGAGATTTTTTATAAGGGTTATTACCCTGAATAAAATGGAGAATTTAAAAATTGGTGGTTAGTCCAGAGGAAGCCAAACCTCAATAAAAATATGGAGGGCGAGACCGGAGTTCAAATCTCCATTCCCATTTTATTAAGTATTTTAGATAAAATGCTTTACTTTTGTTAAAAATTATAATATAATTATAAGGTTAAAGAGCTTCCTTAAAGTTAAAAATTGTTTGGATTTTTAAAAATTAGCTCTCACCTTTATGGAGGTGTAACCGGTAATTGGTAGCCGTGCGGACTGTAAATCCGTTCCCGTTGGGACTGGTGGTTCAAGTCCACCCGCCTCCACCATTAATTTAGAGGAGTGTCCGAGTGGTTTAAGGTGCTGGTCTTGAAAACCAGTGGAGGTAAAACTTCCGTGGGTTCGAATCCCACCTCCTCTGCCATTAGGGAGTAGTTCAGTTGGTAGAACACCTGACTTTGACTCAGGTGGCCGTAGGTTCGAGTCCTACCTCCCTAGCCATTAATAATTATAATTTTATAAAGGTGCGGTAGTTCTAATGGTTAGAACGCTGGTTTGTCACACCAGAGGCTGCGGGTTCGAGTCCCGTTCGCACCGCCATGCCAGGATAATTCAATTGGCTAGAATGTCTGACTTGTAATCAGGTCGTTGAGGGTTCGAGTCCCTCTCCTGGCTCCATAGTCCCGTAGTTCAATAGGTTAGAACGCTCGACTGATAATCGGGTAATAGAGGTTCAAATCCTCTCGGGACTACCAATCCCTCATAGTTCAGTGGCAGAACGTCGGACTGTTAATCCGAATGTCCCTGGTTCGAATCCAGGTGGGGGAGCCAAAAATAAATTTTTAAATAAAAACTTTACTTTTTATTGAAATTATAATATAATTATAAATATTAAAGGTAAATAAAGTTCCTAAATGACTAGACTTTTAATCTAATATTATTTACTTTTCACCTTTAATAAAAACTTCTAATAAAGTTCTTTTTAAGAATTTTGTTAGGGGCTTCAATTTCCCTTAAAATTGGATCTTGCCGAGGTAACTCAGAGGTAGAGTGTTAGATTGAAAATCTAATGGTCGTAGTTCGATTCCTACCCTCGGCATCATCTGGGTGTAGCTCAGTTTGGTAGAGTGCCTGGTTTGGGACCAGGAGGTCGCAGGTTCGAGCCCTGCCACCCAGACCATGTCCCCATCGTCTAGAGGTTAGGATAACTGATTTTCGATCAGTTGACACGGGTTCGAATCCCGTTGGGGATACCAAAATGCGGGGTGGAACAGTGGTAGTTTGTCGGGCTCATACCCCGAAGGTCGCAGGTTCGAGTCCTGCCCCCGCAACCAAATGATCAGGTAGCTCAGTCGGTAGAGCACATGACTTTTAATCATGTGGTCGTGGGTTCGATCCCCACCCTGATCACCATAGGGGATTAGTTTAATTGGTAAAATGTCGGTCTCCAAAACCGATGTTGGTGGTTCGATCCCATCATCCCTTGCCAAAATTGCTCATCTACCATTGTGTAGAAAGAGGTATCTTCTATAGGATTATCTGTAGATCATTGCACGAGTGGCGGAACTGGTAGACGCTCTGGACTTAAAATTCAGTGTCTGCAAGGACGTGTGGGTTCGAGTCCCACCTTGTGCACCAAAACAAAAACTCTCTAAGTTTTTTAAGAAAAATTTAAAGAGCTTTTGGTGGTGTCGTTTGGCGAAGCAAAATAGACACTGAGGTATAGTAACTAAAAAATAAATGAAATTGGCCACTTCATTATTTTAAGTGAAATATCCCAGAACACTATCCCGGGATAGTGTTCTAAATTTGGAGGGTTGTCCGAATGGTAAGGGAGCGGATTGCTAATCCGTGGTCTGAAAAGACTTGCAGGTTCGAGTCCTGCACCCTCCGCCATTGAAATTTTATAAAAATAGATAAAAAGACTTCCTTATTTTATAAAATTAGGGTATTTTTTTAGTCTTCATCTATTTTTATAAAATTTCACTAAAAATATGAAAAAATTACTTTACTTTTTTCAAAAAATATATTATAATTACTTATAAGAAAAGTTAAAGGAGTTAAAATGAGTTGGTTAGGTGATGCTCATGGAACAATTAAAAATTTTGAAAGAAAATTAATAGAAAAAGGGAAAAATGTAAGAGCTGAATTTTGTGAAAAAAGTAAAATTGAACTTGAAATTCCTGAAGATTTTGAAACTTCTTATGTTTATGTGATTTATGTTGATGGAAAAATTCATGAAGTTTATGAAGACGATCGTGATGGTATATTAGGTGTAATTGACGAATTGATTGAATTAATTTAAAGGAGTTAAAATGAATTTACAAAGATTTGCTTATAATAGATATAATAAATTTGTTTATACAGGAAAAGATGAAAAAGTTGATGTTAGTGTATTAAAAGAACTTTTACCTTTTGTGATAGGCAATTTCCAACACTTTACTTTAAAAGATTTAATGGAAGCAAAAGAAGTTTTAAGAACAGAAATTACAAGATCAAAAACAGCTAAAACATTTAGCACATTTGAAAGAGTAGCAAATTCTACAAGATTTGAGATTTTCTTGAAACAAGTGTTACATTATATGACAACTTATGGGTATGGACTTCAAGGAGAAGATGTATTTTTAGATAATCCTGAGTTTAATCAGGCTATAAAAGAATTAATTGTAATTGATTCTTTGTCTTTTGATGAATTTGTTGAAAGATTTATGGAAGATATTTATAATACAAGGCAGTGGACACTTGATGAAATTAATTTTATCATAGATTTTATAAGAGAATATGATCTAAAAATTAATTTTAATGAAATTCCTTCTAAAGAGTTAAGATATATGCTTTTTGATGAGTTTGAAAAAACACCAAACAATATTGATGAATTCTTTGGATATGTTAATTATAAAATTACAGATAACTCTTTATTTATTAAAAATAAAGAAACTATTCAAAGATTAGCATATAATTCAAATAAATTTTTAGATTATTTGAAAAAATTTATAGAAGAATATGGATTTATACCACTTGCTGAAGGGTTTAATAGATACAAAAAAGTATTTATGGGAATTAAATCATCTACATCTGATAGAAAATTAAGATGGACTATAAATAGAATTTCTAAACTTTCTAAAAAATATCATAAGCCTAAAGGGTTTCCAAAATACCTAAGAGTCACTGAAATGATAGAAAACGGAAGCATGACATATGATGATTTTATGAAATTAATCACACATATGGATTTATCTTATGTTGTAAAACTTGGTAATGCTTTAAAATATAGGGCTTATTGTCAGGAAAATAATACCAATGGTGCTATGTATGTTATAAGAAATGGTAAAGTTTGGTATGAGGAAGTTTATTTTAATGGCGATTATAAATCATTCTTAGAAATGACAATAAATTTTATTAGAATGAAATTTCTTGGAAAAATTGCTGAAGAAAGAATTATTTTTGATGCTGAAAAATATTCTAATTATGCTTTACCAACATCTGGAAAACAATTTCTCAATGATGTTCCATTTGGAACAAAAGTAACAGGATTTAATCTTTTAGGTATTTACTGGGAAAATGTTGATAGAAGAAGTATAGATTTAGATTTATCATTAACAAATCAATTTAGAAAAATTGGCTGGAATTCAAACTGGTCAAATGCTAGTGTAATTTTTAGTGGTGATATGACTGATGCTAAAGATGGTGCAGCAGAAAGCTTTTTAATTATAAATACAAAAAATTCAATTTATGCTTTGAATAATAATTATTATTCGCCACAAAATATAAAAGTTCCTTATACTCTTTGGTTTGGTAATAAAGAAATAAATGATAAATTGCCAAAAAATACAATGGCTGATGAAATTATTTTTAAATGTAATGATTTTATAGATGAAAACAATATTTATAAAACATTAGGTATATTAATTGAAGATACATTTTATATCAACAATTTTGTAATGCCACCAAGATCTATTGCTTCAGAAAATGAAACTCTTTTTATGGAAGTAATAAGAGCTTACAATGAAGCAAGATTAAGATTGGAAGATATTTTAACAGATGATATCTTAAAAATCTTAGGAGATTTTTCTAATTCAGAAGAGTTTGAAAAAGTTGAGTATACAAAAGATATTCAACTTAAACTTTTCTCTTAATTTTCAGAGGCAAAGAGGCATCCTTAATATATACAATGATTTAATTTACAGTTTTTGCTTCCGCCTCTTTTAACTCTTATAAGATGGACTAAAAGGCATCCTTATTTATATATTGGAAATATTTTGGCTTGTCTTCGTCCATCTTATAAGAGTTAAAAAAGACTTTCTTTAAAAGGTGCTTTAACCATCTTTTAGTCTTCAACTTTCTTCACTTACAAATTAATCTACAAATTAATCTATAAATTATACTGCGTTTATACATCATTTATTATTTTAATTAAATTTTTTAAAAACTTAATTTGAGCCATTTACTTTTTTCAAAAATTATTATATAATTATTTATATGAAAGTTAAAGGAGTTAATATGAAAACTTTTAAAGATTTTAGTTTTAAAGAATTAGAAAATATCTATAAAAATTTAATTTTCAAATATGATAAAAATATGGGATATATTGAAAGTGTTTTTAAAGAAAAAGACACAATTTATTTCAATATTATAATTAATGGTGAGGAGCTTATATCAACTGTTGCTTCCGCAGAAATTTGTATAAAAGAAATGGAACATATTAGTATAGAAGAAATAGAAACAGAAAAATATTTAGATTTTATTTCTAAACTTGAAGATATAGTTGAATCTAAAGAATTTTGTGTTTATGCAAAATAGAAAAAGGTCAAATCATGAACAAAGAACATCTTTACAAAATTAAACAATATGAAAAGCAATATGAAATCAATATTCCAAAAGATCAACATATTGTAATCAGAGTTGATGGCCACAAATTTAGTAAATTGTCGAAAAAATATTGCAAAAAACCTTTCGATCATGATTTTTCATTTGCTATGGTAAAAGCGATGGAAAAAATTTTCGATGAATTTCAAGCAACGTTTGGTTATACACAAAGTGATGAAATCACAATTATAATTCCAGCTCAGCCAGATAAAAAAGGATATACTCACCCTTATAATGGAAGGGTTCAGAAACTTGCTTCTTTGAGTGCAAGTTTAGCTACATTACAATTTGGTCAAAGTTTTATGAAGCCAATTGATGGTGCTTGGTTTGATGCACGAGTTTTTTCTGTTCCTGATGAAAAATTAGTGGATGTAATTGCAGAAAGAAAAAGAGATGCTATTAGAAATAGTAAAAGTATGTTTGCAAGAGCATATGCTTCTCATAAAGAACTTATGTTTAAAACAGCAAATGAGCAAATCGAATACGTGAAAGAAAAATATAATAAAGATTGGAATGATATTTCAGACTTTTTTAAATTTGGTGTTTATATTAAAAAAGAACAAGTTCCTATTTATGTTGGTGAGGATATGAGAGAAGTCATTAGGAGTAGAAATATTATTATGCCACTAAAAGATTATGTAACATATGATTTAATTGTATCTAAATATAGGAGTTAAAAATGAAAATATCAAGAACTTTCAATGTTGTTGAAATAAATACTGATGATTATCCTCCTAAATATCATTTGTATAATTTTAATGATTATAGAATAGAAGCATATGAAATAGATAAAAAAGCGTTAGAAATAATTTTGGGATTTAAACTTCAAGAAAATGCAAGGACTTGCTTGATAGTGCAAAATACAAAAGAAACAAGAGCAAGAATTAATGAGATCTATGACACAGTGATATTAGATGATAATCCAATTATTATGTTAGAATATGATAATGATAATTTCTTTAAAGGAATGAAACCAAGATGGTAAAAGCGTGTGGTATAGTTCCTTATAAATTTTATAAAAATAAAATCTTAATATATGTTTATAAAAATAAAGAAGGAAAGTGCTTATTTTTTTAAAGGCAAACAAGAGATTAATGAAATAAAAGAACAAACAGCTATCAGAGAATTTTTTGAAGAAACAGGATATAAAGTTGATAAATTTTATTTAGAAAAGTATTTTGAAACAAAAACAAAGAACAAATTAATTGGACTTTATTTGGTAAATCAACACAACTTAAATGACGCCTTAGAAAATGAAAATTCTAAAAATATAGAAGATATTTATGAATATGTTTGGATTGAATGTAATATCAGTAATAAAGAAAAATTTGTTAAAAACCAACGGAAACTTTTTTGTTTAATTTGTAATGAATTACAAAAAGAAAAATATGAGATAATTAAAAAATTTATAAAGGCTTTAAAGGGAAATTAAAATTAAAGCTTTTATAATTTACTTTTTTCAAAAATTATTATAAAATTATAAAAGAAAAGTTAAGGAGTTAAAATGAAATTTGATTATATTTCAATACTTGCGGGTGGGGATTGTCCTTTTAAATGTGATTTTTGTGTTGGGAATAAAATTAGAGAAAATAAAAACCCACATTTTTCAACAAAATGGAAAGCTTTTATTGAATGTTTTGCAGATATGACAAATTTACTTTCAATAAGTGGTGATACTTCAGATCCTTCATTTATAAAAGAAACTTGGGAAATATCAAAACTCGCAAAACAATTTAATCCAAATATTAAAATCACATTGCATACAAGAAATATAAAAGTATTAGAAAAAGCTTTTAAAAGTGGATATGATAAATTTGTTTTTAGTATTGATGAAAATATAGATAAAGAAACTATTGATAAATTATATAATTATAAAAACAAAGTAAGGTTGTCATTTGTGATGACGTCAAATAATTTTTGGGTTATTGATAAATGGAAAAACGAATTACCAGAATTGTTTGATTTTGAAGTAACTATACGCCCAGAAGTTTATGAAACACAAAATAAAAAATGGTTTTATAAATTTTTGCAATATTTTATTCTAATAGATGAAAGCATAGAATTTTATGAAGTAGAAAATAAATATCCTATGTATGTTGAAACATTAAAAAATAATGCTTTGGCACTTAAAAAATTTCCTTATATTTGGTTTTGGGATTATAATAAAACAAATCCAAATCTGAATGTTATATATCTTTTTAGTAATGGTGAAATAGGCAGTAATTGTAGATGGAATAAAATAACAAAAAGAAAAACATGAGATAATTAAAAAATTTATAAAGGCTTGTAATGGTAAAAGAAATTCAAAACATAAAAAATGAAAAGCTTATCTGTCTTGATTTTGATGATTGTATTATAGAATATGCTAAGAAAGTGGATGGAAAATGGGCGAATAACTCTCCGGGAGAAATTTTTAAAAAATTAGTAGAAAATTGCAACAAAATAGATAAATTTTGTGCTGAAAATGGATATAAAGTTTTTATTATAAGTAGCTGGAGCTGTATTATAAATGATGATTTAACACTTAAAAAAGATACATATGATAGATTAATGAAAGAATGGTTTGATGTAATCCAACAAATGAACATTATAGGTAAAGATCCCTTTAATGATAGGATTTTAGCTATGGAAATTCTTTTAGAAAATGATAATGAAATAGTTTGTATTGATGATTTAGATTTAAGTGCTCATTTTGAATGGAGTAAAAATTTCTGTATGATAAACTATATTAATGGAATTGTAGCTAAAAATACCTGCAATATAAAAATTCTTTAATTTCTATAAAAATTATTTTATTTACTTTCTTAAAAAATATATTATAATTATCTAAAAATATTAAATGACAAAAATTAAAGATAAAAATGGAAAAATGATTTTATATCATATAATAAAATAAAATGGAGAATGTAATGCCAGAAATTTTAACACAAGAAGAAATAGAGGCTTTATTAGAGGTTATAGAAGATGAAACAGAATTACCTTTATCTGAAGATTGGGAAGAATTAAAACCTTTATTAAATGTTACCTATGGAACTTTTAAAAATTATATTGTTAATATTTTATCAAAAAATGATGATTTAAGAGAATTCTATCAACTGAAAATTACAACAAAGTCACCTGATATTCAGGTAAAAAATTTTTTAAAAAAATTTATTGAATTAAAAAAACAAGAAGTATTAGATATTAAAATTATTAATAAAAAGAACACAGATTGTGATTCCATTTTAATAGATGTAGAATATTACACTATTTTTCCTATTCTTAAAAATGTTGAAATTGGAAAAATTTACAAACACTATTATAAAAATAATGAATATTTTGTTTTAGACTTTTGCCAAATTCAAATCAATGATGAATGGAAAGATGCGGTAATTTATCAAAAAATAAACTCAGATAAAAAATTTGTAAGAGAATTAGAAGAATTTAGGAATAAATTTTATTAAAAACATATAGGAAAAACGTAATAAAAATTTTTATAAAAAACGTATTAATAAAATTATATCTAAATATTTATAATATAAAAATTCTTTAATTTTTTCAAAAAATTATTTGAAAGCTCTTTACTTTTCTTAAAAATATATTATAATTATATAAAAGAAAATTTAAGGAGCTACAATGAAATTTGAAGTATTAAAAATAAGTAACACCGTAGATAATACTAAATATGAATCATCTATTGGACAAATTCTTCTAAATGGGAAAGTTTTTCAATTAAAAAATATTTCTGATTATTTTGATTTAAAAAATTCAAATGAATATAAACAATTTATACAAGAATTGACAAAAGAATATGTAAAAAGAAAACAATTTAAAACGATATTCAGTAGAATCTTTCAAGAGCTTTATGATGAAATTAAGGATTTAAGAATAAATATTTCTTTCTTTTGGTTTATTATTACTGATCTTTTAAATGAAATTAAAACTAAAACAGGTGAATATTGTATTAAAAATGAAAATTTAACATTTGAAGATATAGAACAGCGTGTGCAATTTTATAATTGGTTAGATACATTTTTTACAAGGTTGGAAATGTTGGATCTTACACCTGAACAGCGAAATGAGTCTTTAAAATTAATTGAAATTTATGAAAATTATTATTTAGAAAAATTTAAAAAAGATTGTGAGTTGTATGAAAAATTAACAAAGTCTCTTGATAAATAACCTGTTTTATGTTATAATTATATAAGAAAAAAGTTAAGGAGTTAAAATGACAACATTTCTTTTAATAATTTGGATATTAACTTTTATATTACAATTATTAATTTTAAAAGATAATAATGATGAATTTATTAGGTTTACATCAAGTGTAATAGCATTTTGTGCTTTTATAGAAATTTTAATATGCACACATATATTGTGTCAAGGAGCTTAAAATGAATCATTTATTTGAAAGAGCAATGAACATAGTTAAAGAAAATGATGCTTTCTATTATAAAGATGAAGTAGTAGATGGAACACCATTTAGAATTTTTAATTATAGGTTGGCTTCTTATTCTGATTTTGCTAAAGATTCTTTTGCATTAGAATTAAGAGGTTTAACAATTAATTTAGAAACAAAAGATTATTATTTAGGATTACACAAATTCTTTAATGATAATGAAAATCCATTTACAATGAATGATGAAAAATGGGAAAATGCTAGACTTGAAGCAAGAGAAAAATTAGATGGGAGTTTAATTCAAACCATTTATATTGAAAACCTAAAAGGTAATGAAATCTTCCTTGCTAAAACAAAAGGAACATTTTTTTCTGAGCAAGCAAAATTGGCACAAGAAATAATTAATAAAAATGAAAAATACCAAAACGCAATTAGAAATTGTTATAAAGAAGGAATACTTTTATTTTTTGAATTAATATCCCCATTTAATCAAATTGTTGTTCCATATGAAAAAACAGAATTAAAATTAATTCAAGCAAGAAGAATTATTACAGGTGAATATTTAGAATATGATAAAGTGAAAAATATAGCATTTGTGTATGATCTACCAATTACACAGGTTGAATATTTAACTTTAACTGAATTAAGAGAAAGACAAGAAACATTTACAGATATTGAAGGGTGGGTGGTAATGAATCCATTCGAAAATTTTGAAAGACAATTTAGAAAGGTGAAAACTAAATGGTATTTTACACTTCATCATTTAATTAGTCCTGATAATTTGGTTGAAAATAAATTAATAGAACATATTATAAATGAAACAATAGATGATGTAATATCACAATTACCGCAGGGAGAAAAAAGAAATAAAATTGAGGAAATAAGGAATAAAGTTTCTCACTATTTTGATAAAATGTATAATGAATTGAATGAATTATTAAAAGTAAAATTTCAAACAGAAAGAAAAGAGTTTGCTTTAAAACATAAAGAGCATCCTTATTTTAGTGTTTTAATGAAAGCAAATAAAAAAGAGGATTTAGAGAAACTATTAAAAGAAAAAATTATAAAAGATACTTTTAAATTGTCAAAAGCAAGAGAATTTTTAAAAAATCTATAAGGAGAACAAATGTTTTTATTTACAGATTCAAACTGTTATGAAGGATATAATTCTTTAAAATTATTTAGCACGTTTGAAGAAATTAAAAAATACATTTTAGATAATATTAACGATATTGATAATTGTATTCATATTTTTGAAATTGATTGTAATAATACAAAATTTAAAAATGAAATTCATATAGGAAAGGAGGAATTTTTACAAAAATATGCACCTATCAAATTTGAATTTGAATCAATTTTTAAATGTCAAAAACTTGAAGATGATGAAAATTGGAAATGTGAAAAGAAGGTAAAAACTTATAGTGAATTTGGAGCCGATTGGGAGGATGTTAGATATATCTATAAAAAAAAATTAAGGAGTAGAAATGAATATTATTTTACCAAGAACAGGAAAAGAAATTAAAGAAACAAGATTAACTTTTGAATATAGTATTGATCAGTCTGTTATATTTGAACTTGACGACATAGAATTTCATTTTAAAATTGTTGGTAAAGAGATAGATATTTGGGATAAAGAAATAAATCAAAAAGATTCTGTATTTTTAATATCAATAAAAGGTCCAAGAATACATACTAAAAATGATAAATATTCCCACAGAATGAGAGAATTAATTTTTAAGGTTTTGAAAGAAGATGGCAAATTTAAAGAATTGATAGAAAGAGCTTGTGCAACTGATAATGAAATCTTTTTCTTTAAGAACGAACCAATAAAAGAATTGGAAAATTATCTTAAAGAAGTCATTAAAGAAGTTTATGATTTTGTAGAAAATGATTTAAAATACAACACATAGAAGAGCAATTATAAAAAGGGATTGAAACTACAAAATAAGCATTATTAAAATTGCATGAAAATTTTTAAAACAAGAGAATTTTTGGAAAATATCTCTTAAACTATTTACTTTTTCAAAAAATTATATTATAATTATATTATAATTATATTATAAATAGTTTATTTATTAGAGCCTCTCTAAGAGCTTTTAAGTGATTTTAATAATTATATATTAAAAATAAAAGATTATTCCTTAGAGAGGCTCAGATAAGTGAATTAAAAGGAGTTAGAATGGAAAAAATATTTAAACTTTTTAAAGAAAATTATGAAAAAGGATTAAAATTTGCTACTCATCCAAACGGAACGTATCATCTTGAAGGGGATGTTTGGACTCATACTATGCTTGTGTTTAATCAAGCAAGATTAAACAATGCTTCAAAAAATATTCAAATTGCTGCACTTCTTCATGATATTGGAAAACCTCTCGCAAGACAAGAGCTTGAAAATGGAAAAATTGTATTTAGAGGTCATGAAGGAATTTCTACTTTAATGGCTATCGATTTTTTAATGAATTTAGTATATGAAAATGTTATTTCTTGGTCTGATGCGTTTGAAATTTTTTATGTGATTAACTACCATGGGATATTCTGGCAAAAATCAGATAAACAAATTAAAAAATATTTCATTAATGGACATTATGATTTATATGAAAAGCTTTATGAATTCTCAGAATATGATGCTAAAGGTAATATTTCTTTTAAAGGATTTACTCATAAAGAAAAAGAAAAATATGGACATAATAAAATTTGCAACACAGAATTAGATAATAATTGTTATATTATGATAGGGCTTCCAAATTCTGGGAAATCAACATATATAAAAGAAAATTTTAAAGATTTGGAAGTTCTAAGTAGAGATGGTATTCTTTTGGAATACGGAAAAGAAAAAGGATATGGTGAAACATATTCTGAAATTTGGAAAAATTTAACCTTTGAAGATCAAAAAGAAGTTGATAAAATTCTTCAACAAAAATTTAATAGACTTAAAAATTCAGACAAAGATTTTGTAATTGATATGACAAATGTTAGCTGGAAATCAAGAAAGAAATGGCTATCTCAACTTAAAAATCATAATGCAATAGCCATTGTTATGATGACTTCTTTAGATGAAATTTTAAAAAGAAACAAAGAAAGAGCTAAAATTGATGGAAAATTTATTCCAGAAAATGTTTTAATTGATTTTGCCAAAAGATTTGAGCTTCCTTTATATACTGAAGGATTTATGAAAATTAATTATGAATATACTAAAATTATATAAAATTTATTTAAGGAGGTAAAAATGCATTATCCTTATGAATATTATAGGAAACTTGGGGAGCTTTATTTAGAACTTGCCGATATAATGAAATATGCAGAGCAAATTGAAATGAATAAGGACATTCTTCTTGAAAATTATGTAAAAGAGTCAAGAAAGGATGTTATTGAAAAATTAGGAGATATAAGATACAAAATGAAAGAAATGGGTGTAGATTTAAATTATCATCTCAAAGGAGATTTTTGGAATGAAAAAACTAATGTTGAAAATTAAGAAATTTTTATATAAATTAAAAAATTTTTTGATTTTTGGAAAATGGGGATTGATTGTATATTATAGCATATTAAAAGATGATAAGTTCATTATTAATTCTTGCATAATAGATAATGAAAATATAATTAAAGGTTTAAAGGAATATTTAGATAAAAAATATGCAAATTACAATCTCGTATATTTTGATAAAGAATACAAGTATTGATTTAGAAATTAGTTTACTTTTATTAAAAACATATTATAATTATAAAAAAAGGAAGAAGAAATGAAGAATACACTTTCAAAACAAGATTTTAGAAAATTGCTTGAAGCACAGTTAGAACTTAATAAAAAATACTCAGGAGAAGACTGGGCTGAAAAAATACCAGAAAAGAAATTTAGAAAAGCTGCTTTATGCGAATATGGCGAATTGCTTCAAAGCGTTGAACCAAATTGGGCTTGGTGGAAAAAATCAGAACTTGATGAACAAAATGCTGTCATTGAAATAATTGATGTTTTACATTTTGCATTATCATTGCTTTTAATGCAAAATTCAATAGATGAGCTTGTAGAGTTATTTGATGAAAATTATGAAATAAATGATTCTATTATTGATGAAACATTGGCACTTGCAAAATTTATACTTGCATCTATACCAGATTATTTTCAAGAACTTATGCTTTCTATGTGCTATGAATTAGGTGTTGATCAGGATAGAATATGGAATGGGTATTTCAAGAAAAATGCATTGAATCATAAAAGAGTAGAGGGTGGTTATAAAGAAGGAAAATATAAGAAAGTAGATGAAAAAGGAAACGAAGACAACCGTCAGCTTAACGTGTAAAGGCTTTATTATGAGGATAGGAATTGATGTAGATTTAACGGTGGCTCCAACTTTAGAAAAATGGTTAGAATGGTATGAACAGGAAACAGGACATAAAGTAGAACTTCCTGCTGGTATTGGATATAATGTTAAAAAATATCTTTCTGAGCACGAAAATCCTTTTGAATTCTGGGAAAAGGAAGATTTATATGATGATGTTGAGCCATACAAAGATGCTAAAGAGTTTATTGAAAAATTAAGCGAAAATCATGAAATTGCTTTTATATCATCTGTGTTTGGGAAGCACTATGACTCAAAAAAGAAGTTTATAAAAAGATTTTTTCCTTATGCTCATTTTATAGCGACTGATTCAAAGTGGCTTGTGGATGTTGACATTTTAATTGATGATAAATTGGAGATTATAGATGAATTTTATGAAAAGAATAAAGATAGAAGAAAAGTATATGGATTTTATTACCCAACAATTATAAACAATTTTTTTGGATTAAGTTGGGAAGAAATTTATAAAAGCATAGAGGTGAATAAATGTGTGCTGTTGTAGGAGTAAAATTAGATGTTATTTCTTTTAAGGAGCTGGAACTCATAAAAAGAGTTATTGAAGAGTCGGAAATTAGAGGGCGTCATGCTACTGGAGTTGCATTTTATAATGGAAAATTAAATGCTTATAAAGAAAATATTCCTCCAAGAACTTTTCTTAAAAAATTTGATTTATCGGAAATAATATATAATAATTCAATAAGAGCCATTTTTCACATAAGATATTCTACATCTGACATTCACTATCCTCAGCCTATTGGAAATGAAAAAGAAGGATTTATTGTTCATAATGGTGTTATTTCTCAAGAGCCACCTGAACTTTGGGAAACTTCTTATAATATATTATGCGAAACTAAAAATGATACAGAACTATTGTTTCACTGGTTTAAGAATACAAGAGACAAATCATACTTGCAAAAATTTCCAGGATGTTCTGCGTCTGCTGTGTTTTTGGCACCAAATGGTAAATTAATAAATTTTAGAAATGGTTTAAGACCACAATGGAAAGCCACATTGAAAAATGGCTATATCATAGCAAGCACTAAAAATATTCTTTTAAGAGCAGATAAAGAATTAAATTTAATAGAAAATATAGAAAAGGTAATTCCTGACGATTTAGAAAAAATAGATAGAACAATGGACTTTGTTCCAGAAGAGGAAGAATATGAATGGTAGAGTTGATGATTTTATTCATTATTATAAGAGGATGTTATATGCTAATGATATTGACCCTTTTATTACAATAAGCAATTATATTGTTGATAGACTTGAACTAAATAAAGAGCAGATACTGTGGTTCTGCTTTTTAACTTCTGTAACATATCATTTACCCTCAGCGTATCTTATTATAAATGAATATCCAGATCTTGAAATAGCTGGAATAAAAAGACTTCAAAAATGGTGGGAATGGGCTCAGTATAAAATTCCCTTTCAGACAGATAAATTAAAACAGAGAAAATTTTTTGTTGAGACAGTAGAGAGTTATAAAAATATGCTAAATGGCAAATCTCAGAGTGAATATTTTGATGACTTATTAAATAGTTCACCTGAAGAGAATTTTAATAAACTTTGGAACACTATCTATAAACCTATAAAACATTTTGGAAGGTTTTCTGTATGGAACTGGGCACAAGCTTTAAAACAGGTAGCAGTATATAATATAGAGCCAACTACCTTATTTCTTGGAGAAAAGAATGCAGAAAGTCATACACATGGGCTTTGTTTTGCGTTTGGAAAGGATGAGTGGTCCAAAAAAGAAAGAATAATTGAAAACGGAAAAAGAAAGAAAATTGTTCATAATTTTACAAAAGATGAAAAAATATGGCTTGAAGATGTAACTAAAAAAGAAATTTTTGAAAAACTTCAAGAAGAAAATATTCCTGTGGATAATTTTACTATTGAAACAGTAGCCTGTGCATATAAAAAGACTTTTAGAGAAAGAGATAGTAGATACGTTGGATATTATATTCACAGACTTGCCGAGGACATAGAAAATGTTTCAAAACATCCTGAATGGAATGGTGTGGATTGGAGTTTATTATGGGATGGCATCAGGGAAACTACTCCAAAAGAATATTTTAGAATTGGTATTGATAAAAGTAAATTTAAACTTACATATGAAGAAAAGATAGAAAAGATTTAATTTACTTTTGTTGTAAAACATATTATAATTATTAAAGGAATTATATGATAATACAAGTTTCAAAGGAAGAAATTCAGAATTTTTTGAAAAACTGTGATGGTCAAAAGTATGCTGGAACTTTTTATTCAAAAATAAATGCAAGACCTCCTGATGAATTCTTTGTATATAAAGATGGTGACATTTTAGGGTTTTATGCAAAGAAGGCCACAAAAGATAAAAAACAGACAACTCTTGATTTATTATTTGTTGATGAAAGATACAGAGGAAAACATATAGGAGAAAAATTAGTAAAACATTTTTTACAAAATGTTGATACACCCTATATTAGAATCTCTTCTGAAAAAACTGCAAGAAAGTTTTATGAAAAACTTGGTATAAAATTTAGATGTCAACAAAAGTCAGGAACCTATTTGGCCATTTTTAAAAAAGATGGAGATAAAGATGAAATTGATGACTTTATAAAAAAGAAAATGCAAGCTAAGCGTGGCGGATGCTATAAGGAGATATAATGAATAAATGGGACATTTGTGATAGTGATATAAGTTTTGGATTGGAATTAGAATTGCCTGATATTGAAAGAACACTTCCATCATATTTGGGGGAATTTGAACATTCTGAGTTTGATATTGTAAATACAAAAGAGCCATATAAAAATGTTCCTGTTGATCCTGCAGGAATTAATCCTCCTGTTGGTGCTGAAATTAACACAGCTCCTAAATATGGAATATGTGATACAGTAAAACTTGTTGAAAAAATATTCTGCCATTATAAATATGATTTTGGCGTATCTTGTATGTCTCATTTTCACATACATACAAGAATTGCTGAATGGGATAAAGATATAGAAATAATTAAAAGGATAATTAATTATGTTAATGAAAATCATAGAGATATAATTGAAGCCTGTTATCCCTTTGATGAAAATGAACTCAAAAAATTAAATCTTGATGAAAAGACTTATAAAAAGGCCAAAAATTATTTGAGAAATGATGGTGGAAGAAGAATTTCTGAAATTTTCATTGAAAATATAAATAGAGCTAAAAATTTTCAGGAATTAAAAGATACACTAAAAATAAATAAAGATGGCAAAAAACTATCTTTAATAGCTAGGCCATTTATAAATCCCATGAGTTTAATTGATGTAGGAACTATAGAATTTAGATTCATTAGATCAACAAATAAAATAAATGAAGTAAGGGATGCTTTAAGACTTGTGAGAGACATCATTTTAGAAGCTTTAAAGGATAATCCTAGACCATTTAGAGAATGGTTTGATTCGTCAAATTATTTACTTCCTCAGACTATTTATGATAAGGGACAAATAGAAGCCTGGTATGAAAGTAAAGAAAAAAACAAAAATAGATCTACATCTTTGGGTAAATTTAAAAATAGAAAACTTATAGAGCCAGAAGTAGAAAAAGAAGTTAATCATACATTTATAAATGTTTTAGGTTCTAATGCAACAGGCAAATCAACAAGAATAACTCGATTAATAGAATATCTGGACAAAGAATATGGTGATCCTACATTTGTGATATACTATTCTATGAAAGCTAAAAAAGAAGTAGAAATTGGACGAATTTATAATACTTCTTTAGGAAAAATGTTTATTTTAGGACGATTTAATACTTCTAAAAAGTGGATAAGTTTAGATACTTCTGATTTTACAACACAGGAAAGTAGATTTAATTTTATAAAACATATGTTTAAAAATTATGACATAAATTATTTTATACAAGAAGGTTTTTTCAATAATAGAGGCAAAGTATTTACATATGAAGCATTAAAAAAGAGAAACATTAATGTTGATAAAGCGATAGAAGTATTTTTTCTATATGATGATATAGAGCACTATCTTTTGAGAACAAATGGAAGAACAGGGAAAAATAGGAGACTTGACTGGGCTGAAAAGTCACAAGGATGGAGAGATAATTTAGGGCAGAGAAAACATCTTGAAGAATTGAAATTGATGAAATGTAATGGAGAAACAGAAACAGAGTTATATGATGTTTCGCCGTTTGAGAGAGAAGATTTTTTTGTAAATTTTTTATTTGGTGATTGTGTGGAAAAGAAAGAAGATAACAACAAAACAGTAGATATTTTGTCAGAATGGCAATTTACTTTGTAATAAAAATAAGTTATAATTATAATAAAAATAGGAGTTCAGATGATTCATGAAATAAAAGGTGAAACAATAAATGAAGTAGTATTTAATGCAATTGATAATTTGATTAATAAGGGGGCAAGAACACCATCAAGAAATGGCAATATAAATGTCATTTATAATGCTGTTCTTTCTCAGAAAAATCCAAGAGCAAGACACTTAGCATTAGAGGGTAGAAAAAATAATATATTTGCTATGATAGCTGAAACCTTTTGGGTAATGAGTGGTTCTATATTAATAGATCCGTATCTCATTCATTTTCTTCCTCGTGCAAGAGATTTTTCTGATGATGGGGAAACATGGAGAGGAGGATATGGCGAAAGATTTTATAGATTTGGCCAGATGGAAAGTATGTTAAACAAATTTAAAAAAGATAGTTTATTTACAAGAAGAGCAAATTTATATATTGGTAATCCTGATTTAGATACTGACATGAGCTTAGAGTATGTGTATCACTTAGAAAGCACAAAAGATCAACCTTGCAACCAACTTATAAATATTTTTGTGGACAATGAAAAAAGATTAAATCTTAATATGTTTAGTAGAAGTGGAGATATAATTTGGGGGCTTGGTTCTATTAATATTTTCGAATTCACTTATTTACAAGAATTTGTTACACATTGGCTTAGGGAGAATATTGATTCAGAAGTAAAATTAGGTGAATATACACATTTTTGCACTAATATGCACCTTTATGATTTTACAGGACAACAGGGTTATGATGTTTTAAAAAATAGAGATAAACAAAAATTAAATTTGGAAAATAGACACAGTATTATATTTCCTGTAAAAAGTTCTCAAGAATTTAGAGATTTTCATGATAATATCGTTAGAATGCAAAGTAAACTAATTGTCAATAAAGAAACAGATTATAAAGCAGGACAGGAGATTAATGATTTTTTAATTGAAAACTGGGATGTAAAAGATATATTACTTCAAAAATATATTGAACTTGTGACTGCATTTATTATTACTAAAAATAGAGGGCTTAAAAAAGGCGAAATTGCTGAAGATATTATGATTGACATTAGTATGCTTCCAGAAGAAGTTAAATGGAGTATTGAATATTCACCATTTAGAAAATTTCAAATTAAGGTATAAATATGAAAATAGCATTAACTGGTAGAGCAGGAAGCGGTAAAGATTATTTTGGAGAAGTTCTAAAAGAGTTCAATTATAAGCGTTTCTCTTTTAGTGACCAGCTTAAAAAACTTGCTAACTGCATTTATCCATGGATGAAAAAAGATTATTTACCTGAAGAAAAAGAACAAAAATTTACTTATGAAACTTCTATAGGAGAAAAAATAGAAATTGTTCCAAGAGAAGTCTGGTTAAAATTAAATTTTTTAAGAGATATAGAAGATGGAATTTTTGTTAGAATGTTAAATGATGAAATAGAAAAATATCAAAAAGAAATTCAAAAAGAATTTGAATTTGGTTCCCTTCCTAATAAAAAAGAAATTTTTATTTCTGATTTAAGAACGCCTATTGAATATGAATATGTTAAAAACAATGGATTTAAAATTATAAAAATTATTTCTGATAAATCTATTCATAAAAAACATTCCTTTGAAGATACGATAGATACCTTTGATGTTGATTATATATTTCATAATGATTTTTCTGGAAAGGAAAAAATAAGAAAGTTTATAAAGGGAATTTTAGATGAAAACAAAACCAGCTGATGTCCCATATTGTGGAGTTAGAAAAGAGGTTATAAAAAAAGCAAGTCCTACTTTTAATGAAGATATTTTAAAATATCATCACAATTATATTTTTGAAAGGCACAAAATATATAAGAAAAAAGAAATAGAAAAACTTCCGCCATCTTGGACGGAAGATGAAATTTTTCAAAAATATAAATTCACAAATGTTAGAAGAGAACTTGATAGAGAAAGCAAGTGGCTTATAAGAAACATTAGCAAAAACGAAAATCTTTCTTTTGAAGAAAAAATCCTTTGGAGTATTTTATTTAGAGCTTGGAACAAATCAGAGACATTTAGAATTTTAAATTTTCCTGAAGAGTTTAATATTTTAACTTTTAATGAAAAAGATATAGACAAAATTAGAAATGTAGTTGAAGAGTTTTCCAAAGCTAATCCTAAATATGTTTGGTATACTTCAGCATTTAACATGGGTGGCATAAAACATACTTGGAGATTTCCAAAAATATATGAATATAAGGATGGTAAGACTGTTAAAAATTTAGTTAAACACAATGGAAAAGAAATGACTGTAAGAGAAGCATTTGATAAGATTAAAGACTCCGAAAAAATTTCAGAGTTTGAGCCAAATATGGTTGTAAGAATGCTGTGGCTTGTCAAATTTGCAAGAGATGATTTAAATATTGCTAATCTTGTTAATGAAGCTTCTTCTCAAAAAGACGCATATGAAAAACTGCTTCTAATACCCGGATTTAGTGAATTTCTTGCTTATCAGGTTTTTGTAGATTTTACTTATATAGAAGAATTCAAATTTAGTGAAAATGAATTTACTGTTGCTGGGCCAGGTTGTCAAGGGGGTATTGATTATATGTTTAAAGATAAAGATGGAATGACATATGAAGAGTGTATATTTTGGGTAAGAGATTATATAGAAAAAGAATGGAAGAAAAGAGGATGGGAAACGGATTTGAATAAACTTTTTGACCATCTTCCTGAATACGATAGGTGTCTCAATGTTATGATGCTTGAAAATAGCTTTTGTGAATTAAGCAAATATACAAAAGCTAAAAAAGAAATGGGACGCCCTCGTGCAAAATATGACTATTCTAAAATTAATGCTTGTTCTCTAAAGGAGTGGTAGTGGAAACTTTTGGATTAGTATTGGGATCCTCTGGTTCCGGTAAAGGGACAAGAATGAATCAATTAATAAAATTTTTAGAAACTAAATATCGTTCTGAAGTGTATAAAACCACATATAACGATAAAATTTTTGACTTAGGAATTTATTTCAAAGATTTAGATTTATTGTTTTTAGGAAAATATACAAATAATAAAAAAGCAGGATATGTATCATGGGCAAGTTTTGACTCATTATGGAGTAAATTTGGAGGGACAGAGCCAACAGTAGATTATATAAAACATCTTAAAATTAAAAATGTAATAGGGGAAGGGTATTCAAATATGGATACATTTAGAGTCCGTCCTAAACATATGTCTTCAAATGGATGTAAAAAATTTTTCTATCAAATATATTATTATGGGAAAGAAAATTTTGACAAATATATCGATAGAATTGTTGAAAGAAGTGGTAAGCCTCCTAAGGGAACAACTGCTTTTGAAAAAGAAGGAGCAATTTTAGGATTTTATGATAAAATAAAAAGAGAACTTGAAGAATTTGAAGGATATGCAAAGAAACTTCCTTTTAATGCGGATATTACTTCTTTGGGGTATGATTATTTAAAATTTTTAGAATTAAATGAACTTGCTGAAGAGTTTTTAGAATATTCTAAAAATAATAAGCATTTTAAGAAATTCCAGGGAACAAAATTATCAGATTGGGATTTTTAACCTTAAATTTAGCTTAAACCCTTTACTTTTACAAAAAATTATATTATAATTACTTAAAAGAAAAGTTAAGGAGTTAAAATGACAATGACATTAAAAGAAGCGAAAATTATCTTGGATGAATTTGAAAACAGAAAAGATAAATGGCATGCATTAAATGAACTAATTGATGCTGGTGTTTTAGAAAGTAGAGAATATACACTTGAAGAGATAGGATATCTTATGGGGATAACAAAACAAGGTATAAGAGCATTAGAACAAAGTGCTCTTAAAAAACTTGCTAAATTTGCAAATAGATATGGAGTTTAAAATGATAAAAGAATATTATTTTATGAATGTAGCTCAAGAAACTGCAAACTTATCTTATTGCAAAAGAAGACAGGTGGGGGCAGTTCTCGTTAAGGATAATAGGATTATTTCCTGTGGATATAACGGGACAGTTTCAGGACATAAAAATGTTTGTGAAGATGAAATAGAAGTTTGTCCATATTGTAACTCAAAAGATGTAGGAAAATGCGATGATGTAAATTTTTATTGTAATACTTGTGGAAAAATACATCCAAAACTTAAAAAAGTGTTGGTTACATCACCATTCACTGTTCATGCAGAGATGAATGCAATAGCTTTTGCTGCAAAGGCTGGAATTTCTACAGATGGCTGTGATTTATATGTTACATTAAGTCCTTGTCCAGACTGTTCAAAATTAATAGCTCAATCGGGTATAAAAAGAGTATTTTATAAAGAGAAATATAAAAATTTAGATGGTATTGATTTTCTAAGAGAATGTGGTATTAATGTGAGACAAATTAAGGAAATAAAATGAAAATAAATCCACGAATGGTTAAAGAGATACAAAAGATTTACTGTAAGTTGGCTAAAATTAAAAATAAGGAGGGTGATTATACATTAAGTGTAATAAATTGGATTAAAAAGATGAAATCAGAATTAAAATTTAATACACCTGAAAGGGTGGCTGAAATCAATCAAGTTCCATTAAAAATTGTAGAAAAACTTGATGAGATTCCAAATATTTATGTAAATTATTTATAAGGAGAAAATATGAAAAAATATATTTTAGGCACTTTAAGTGCTATTACATTTCTTTTAGCAATTGTATCATCTTTTGCTGTGTATGTATCAGGAGCTGTCTTTTTAATTTTATTATGTGCTAAAATTTTTGATGTTCAAGGTATTGAATGGTTTAGTTTTACTCATTTTAGTGTAGTTATGACACCTATTTATATGGTAATTGGTGGAATGATAAGTGCTGTTGTGAACTATATTTTAACAGGAGCATTTATTACGCTAATGGAAGAAAGATGATTTGGTTTGTGAGTGATTATCATTTCTTTCATCAAAATATATTTGAATATGAACCAGTTAGAAAGCAATTTCAAGAAAAATACATTGAAGAAATGATAAAAAGATACAATAGTGTCGTTAAACCAAAAGACACGGTGTTTTTTGTTGGAGACATTTTTGTAGGATTTAATCAATATAAAAGAAAATGTGAATCTATGCTTTCAGAAAAATTTTTAGCCAAAAGAATTTTAGATAATATGAATGGAAATAAAATTTTAATTTATGGAAACCATGACCATAAAACAGATAAATGGTATAAAGATATAGGGTTTCAAAGCACTAACGCTTATTTTATTTTAAATGTAAATAGAAAGAAAATAGGCATTTGTCATTATCCACTTTGTGAAGTGTATTTAGACACAAATACTTCTTTAAGAGAATTTAAGAAAAAGCTTGGTAATATTGATTTATTAATTCATGGCCATACACATAGTGCAAATCCTTGTCAAGAATGTGAAATACCTCATTTTAATGTTTCAGTAGAAAATATAAATTTTACGCCTATTTCATTAGAAGAAATTTATAAAAATTTTTTAAAATAGTTTACTTTTTTCAAAAATATATTATAATTATTTATAAGAAAAGTTAAAGGAGTAAAAAATGGATTTTTTCAAAGAAGTTCAAAAATGTAAAACAATGGAAGACATTCAAAGACTTTTAACTAAATATAACTTAAATGTAAGAATAGAACTTCATTTTTGGAGTAAAATTAACAGATTATTTGGATTACCTTATTCTGCTGAAATTTACATTTATAACGATGTTGTAACTTATAAAGTTGAGTGTGAAATTTTAGAAGCGGATAAATTGTATCCTCTTTCAAAAACATTTATAAATATTAATTCTATAAAGGTATTATAATGAGTAAAAAAGATTTGTTTTGGTTTGATTTATTTTCGTTTGTGTTTGTGTTTATTTTTGTTAGCGGTATTTTACATTGGTTAAATTATTGGCTGAAACTTAATATTGTTCAGTTTTTAGAGAGTGCAAGCATAGTTTCAGTTCTTTATGGCATAGCTGTTTCAATATATCTTATTAAAAAAGGAAAAAACAAATGAAAAAATTTATTTTTGCATTACTTTTATGTGTAGTTACAGGTTTATATGCTAACAGTATCAGTGTAAATAATTTTAGTATTACTAAAAATGCTCGCCAAACTGTGAGTGTTAGTAAAGAAGATAGAATAATTTTTCTTGATTATATCTATAATGATGATGCTTCGATAAATGATGAAATTTTAAAAAGTGCTAAAAGAAAAATAACATCAGTTATATGTGAAAATCCAAAACTTAAAAACAATGTTACTAATGGTTGGAAAGTAATTATTACCTATATTTATAAAAACAATGTTATTGTTAGAACTATTATAAATTCATGTCCGCTTTAAAGGAATTATAGATGAATTTTGAATTCACATATGTGTGGACAAGAGCAATATATGATATTTTATTCTTATCAGCTTTTTGCTGGATATCATTAATTTGCATAAAAAAGGATTTTCTAAGTAAATTTTTAAATTTAGAATTTAATGATGAAATAAAGCTTTTACTTGTAAAGAGTATAAAAATTGTTTATGCTGTTATGTTTATTAGCATTTTAATTAGTGGGCTCAATATTAATTTTGCTGACACAAAAGAGTATAGAAATTCGCAAAATTATCAATCAAATATTTCTTATCAAGAAAGAAAACAAGAATTGCCTAAAAAAGTTGAAGTATTCAACTATAAAAAAGAATACAAAAATTTAGATGAGTCTATTACAAAAGAACAAAATGATATTCATATTAATATAAAGGAGAGTAAATGAAAAGAATAATTTTAGGGATGATGATATTTTTAAGCATTTTTATGTTTAGTGGCTGCACCCATAAAGAGAAAGTTTCATCAGGGACTGTTGGAAAGATGATGACAAAATCAGGATTTAAACCAGAAATACTTCAGCCAGGATGGTATACTACTTGTAATGCATTTGAAAGATGCTATAATAATATTTATCTTTTAGATACAACTACAGGACAGTTTCAAGAAACCGTCACTGTTAGAATGAAAGATAATATGGATTTAAAAGCTGATTACGTAAGAGTAGTTGTAAGGGTTAAAAATAACCCTAAAATTTTAAATGCTTTATTTAATGATATTAAGCCTGATAAAAATAATTCTATTTCTCTTTATAAAATCTATGGAACATATGGCAAAGCCATTGTCATAAGAGATGTTAGAGAGGTATTAAGTCAATATACATTAGATGAGGTAAGATTAAATTATAAAAAAATTGCTGGGGAGATTTTTAATAAAATTCAAGAGGATTTCAAATCAACTCCATTGGAAGTTGTTCAGTTTAATCCAGGAAGATTTAATTTTCCAAAAACATATAATGATGCTATTCTTTTAGCTAAACAAAAAGAACTTGAAATTAAGAAAATAGAAGCTGAGAATATAATTAAACTTAAAAAAATTAAAGCTCAAGAAACAATAGCAAAGGCACAGTATAATATTGAAATGCAGAAAATTCGCCGTCAACATGATGCCAACATATTACTTGCAAAATCAATATCTCCTAAACTAATTGAATGGAGAAAAATGGAAATTTATGAAAAAATGATGGATAATCTAAAAGGAAATCCAAACGTTGTTTATATGCCATATTCTATGATGAATAATTCTAATACTCTTCTTCAAATTCCTTCTAAAAAATAACTCTCTTCTTTCTTTTATTCTTAAATTTTCCTTAAATTTAGCTTAAACCCTTTACTTTTTTCAAAAATTATTATATAATTATTTATAAGAAAAAAGTTAAGGAGTTAAAATGAATGAAACACTTAAAAGAAATATCGAAAAAGCTTTCGAAGAGGTATCTAAAAAATTTGATAATTTGTCTTTAGAATTTAATGAAAGTGGCTTCAAAATTTTTTATAACGGTCAAACTGTATGTTATGGCCACACTTGGAATAAAGATGATAAAATAGAAATTCGCGATCCATATAATGGTGGAAGACATAAATGGGTAAAATCTTTTAATAAAATAAAAGAACTTGTTGATGATAATGTTAGTGTAAATCTTGAGGAAATTGAAACTAAATTAAACAATGAAAAATTGTTAAAAATGATTAAAAATATTCTTTATATTACTGAAAATTATGATTTTTATTCTAATGTTAACGGGTTTACTTTGAAACCTAAAGATTATGACAAAATTTTTCAAATTGATGTAAAATATTGGAGTGACAAAGGTATTGAAACTTATTTAAAATTTTCTACTTGGAAAAATATAAAAGTGGAAGATCTTAATAAAATAGATGAAGCAAAAGAAGAATTTATAAAAATTTCTGAAATGCTAAGAGGTAAAAAATTTTAAGGAGTTAAAATGAAAATCTACAAAATACTTCAACAAATCAAAGAAACATCTTCAACAAATAAAAAACAAGAAATACTTAAACAGCATAAAGATAATGAACTTCTTAAAAAAGTTTTATTTTATGCTTATAATCCATTTTATCAATATTATGTTAAAAAATATGATAAACTTTCAAACAAAGGCGAAATTACTTTAGAACATTCAAGTCACATAATATTTGATACTCTTGATAATTTAAGGCTTAGAAAAATTACAGGAAATGCTGCAAGAGATGAGGTAGAATATATTTATCAAAAACTTGATGAACAGGATGCTTGGGTATTTGACGGAATTCTTCAAAAAGATTTTAAAATAGGTATTAATACTAAATTAATAAATAAAGTTTTTGAAAATTTAATTCCTATCACTCCTTACATGGGAGCTATTCCTTATAATATGAAAAAACTTGAAAAACTTCTTGAAGAGGGAGAAGTCTGGTCACAGGAAAAGCTTGATGGAATGTTTTGTAACCTCTATTATAATTGTGAAACAGGGGAAATGAGAACCTTTGCCAGAAATGGTAAAGATTTACATTTAGAAAGTGCCTTTAAACACAATTATTTTTCTCCTGTCCATGATGAATTTGTTATAACAGGTGAAATACTTGTTAAAAATTTTGACAGATACAAAGCTAATGGATTAATAAATTCTATTAAAACAATTATGTCTAAAAAGAAAGAGGGAAAATTAAAAGAAAAAGATATTGAAGCTTTTATAGAAAGATATGGTAAAAAGCCTTCTGAATTTTTAAAAGATATTTATATTGTAGCTTGGGATTTAATTCCTTTTGAAGATTGGAGTAAAGGTTATTGTGAAATTCCATATCATAAAAGATATTCTAACTTGAAAGAATGTTTGTGGCAAGCAGATAATGTTTTAGAAATTTCTACCAGACCAGTTAAAACAAAAGAGGAAGTTCTAGAGCATTTTAAAGAAATTTTTCAAAAAGGTGGTGAAGGAACTGTTGTAAAAAGCAAACGTGGAAAATTTGAAAATAAAAAACCTAATCATCAAATAAAAGTTAAAATAAATTTTGACGTAGATTTCAGAATTACAGGGTTTGAATATGGAACACCTGGAACAAAATATGAAAATTTTATTAATAGAGTTTTAGCCGAAAGTTCCGATGGTAAAATTAAAGTTCAAGCTGGAGGGCTAACAGAAGATGATATGGACTATATTACAAAACATAAAGACGAGTTGATTGGTAAAATTGTTACAATTAACTGTAGAGGACTTTCCTGGAAAAATGGAGAAGTTGAAGCTCTTTTACACCCGAGCTTTATTTGTGTAAGAGAAGATAAAGATGAAGCTGATTCATATGAAAAATGTATTGAAATTGAGAAATCTATTTTAGGAGTAAAATAATGCAAGAAGCAACAATTATAAATGTAGCGTTCTATATAATGATAACAATTATATTATGTGGGGTTATGTATTTATTTTCAAAAGATAAAATTTCTTTTACAGAAATGGTTGTTTTATTGATTGTATTTGCTTTAATTATACCTCATCCATCTATAAAGATTAAAAACGATGAAAATATAAAAGAAAAAACGATAAATTCAAAATAACCTTTACTTTTTTAAAAATTAATATATAATTATATATAAGAAAAATTAAGGAGAAAAAATGAAATATGATGAAATTGTTTTAGAAAAAATACAAAAATTAAAATTAAATAAGGAACTTTTAATTAAAAATAATGTTCCTGAAGAAAATATATTTCAATTGGAATATTTTTATAAAAAATTAAAAGATGCTTTAGAAGAATCACAACTTTTATATACAAATAGTATTAAATTTTCCAAAGAAGATTATGAAAAAGAAGCAGAAAGACTTGGCAAAGAAGTTGAATATATAGAAGGAAAATTACAAAAACTTTGGAATTTTGAAGAAGACGAGAATTTTTATACATATTGGAATATGCTTCCAGTGTGCGAGTGTCCAAAATTGGACAACGAGGAATATTATGGATTTAAAAGAATAATAAATTGTGAATGTCCAGCTCATGGATATATGTGTAAAAAGGAGAATTAAATGATTTTATCTTTTAACAAAGAAGAATTGCAAAAAATGAAAATTAAAGTATTCTATGAAAAAACAGATGATAATTCAACATATTGCCCAAATTGTTTGAGACAGGGGTATCCTTCAGATTTTGTGAATTTTGACAAACGTGGTGGATTTAAGAGTGATTTGGCTTATGGCAGATGTAAACAATGTGGATACCCGATTGATCTTAGATTAGGAAGAAAAATAAAGAAAATTCAATTAGAATATGTTGGTTGTAATTTTATTTTAGTAAATTATAAAAATTCTGATGTTTCATATATTCTTAAACAATATAGTGATGGATTTAAGAGATGGTATAAAAATCAAATTCATCCATCAGCTTATGGAATATTTGAAGAGATAGAAAATAATGAAAATTTATTGATTTATACTGTTTTTTCAAATGTTGAACAAGCTTATAATATTTCAGGACTTCCATTATGCTATTTTGATGAATTAAAAGATTATGAACTTGAAATTATAAAGGTTGAAAGTGAAAATTAGAGATATAAATTATTCTTATTCTATTATTGAAATTCCTGATACTGATGAAGGACTTGATTTAAGATTAAAATTAATGAATATTCTTTCAGTATATGTTGATGGTTATAGATTTACGCCTTCTTTTAGAGCAGGCATGTGGGACGGAAAGAAAAAATTTTATTCCCAAACACCATCAGGAATGATTATACCGAGAGGTCTTGTAAAACTTATTTTAGATAAATTTCCAGAATTTGAATATGAAAACATTGATTCAAACAATGAAAAAGTAACTGAAGAAGAAATCAGAGAATTCATTAATTTTTTAAATGTTCCTTTTAAGCCTCGTGATTATCAAATAAAGGCTATTGTTGAAGGCATTAACAATAAAAATTGCATCCTTGTCTCTGCTACTGGATGTTTAGATAAAAATGAAAAAATAAGAGTTATAGTTGAAGATTAACGAAAAAATTATCAACATCTTCTCTATTTTCTAATATTATAGAACCAAATTTTTCTTTTTTGTATTTCATTTTTTCTCTATATTCTTTTTCATTCATTAAACCTGCAATTTCTATATAAATATCATATTTTGGAAGATAAAAATCAAATTTTAACTTTGAGTTTGGATAATTTTTTTCATAAATAAAATCTATAATATTTTCTTTTAATTTCAAATAAAAATAAAATTCAAAATAACTTCTAAAGGTATAATTATCATAAAAAATTAATGTTCCTTTAAGTGTCTTTTTATAATTTATGTCTTTTTTATGAAATTTTTTGGTTCTATTGATAAATTCATTTTTATCAATTAAATTTTTTAAAATTTTATGATTTTCAAAATATTCTTCTGGTGAATATTTAATTGAATCAAATGAATTTTTATAATTTTCTATATGATAAGTAATATAAGTATGTATATCTTTATAATGTGGTTGTAAATATCCTTTATTATTTATT
>Ga0256842_1000108_pt1 | contig 64123 bp, 84 predicted proteins | sample 4559240metaG_FD_185973 | JGI IMG/M metagenome (GOLD analysis project Ga0256842, IMG submission 185973) | Hydrothermal vent microbial communities from Guaymas Basin, Mexico - 4559-240 | ecosystem: Environmental > Aquatic > Marine > Hydrothermal vents | place: Mexico: Guaymas Basin | collected... | reverse complement strand
AACACATATATATATATATATATATATATATATATATATATATATATATACTATTAATATTATATAAGTATTCATTAGAGTACTTATATAGACTTAATAGTTAAGTCATTAAGAACCTATGAAAGTATTAGTACTGAAGGATAGGTGTTGATAGAGATATTTTAAACTACTCTATAAAAATTAATAGTAAGGAAAAATGTTATGAGAACATTAACAGTAGCACAGGACAGAGTTGAAAGTATTAAAGCAGCAATAGCTGCTAGTGAGTTAGCTAAAGATGACAAGAAAGTTAGAAGTTTACAGTTTACATTAGCAGAAGCAGAAGAGGCTACTAAAGCTATTGAAGAGTTAATAAAAGGTGGAGCAGTAGCAGATGCTAAAGCTTTTCTAGATACACTTATAGATGAAATCTTATACAGTGAAGCAGTAGCTAAACTTAGTTATAAACTTAACAATGGGTATCCTTCATTAGAAGGATTAGACGCTCATAGTAAAGAAGTAAGAAAAGTATATCTTGCTTCAGTATTAATGACTATCTTAGAAGGAGAAAAGACAGTTAAAGTAAAAGTAAATAAAAAGATAGTAGACGGAGAATGGAAAATAAGTAAAACAGTAATGCCATATAAAGTAGCATCAGCTCTTAAAATATTAACTAAAGGTGCTAATATAGAACCTACAGTATCTAAAAAGAGAATAGTAGCTAAGATAGGAGCTAAATCTATTAAGTTACCTAGTAAACTTAGAAAATTAGCTAAAAGTATAGGTAGTCAAGGACTTAAATTAATTGACACTCCAAGAGAAATATTTGAGAAGTATTTAGATCTTAGTAATACTTTTACTAAAATTGAATTTTCATCTAATATCATTAGAAATATGTATAAAAATAAATTGTTAGATGGTATAGATCATTTAAGAGGTAGATGTAATTTTTTAGATGTATGGTACGATAGCAGATTAAGAATGTATTATTCTCTTAATCAATTAGAAGGAGTAAGACCTCAAGGGAAATTATTTGAGGTTTGCCAATGGGAACTTCCTATCGGTGAAGTAATTACAGATGAAGGTAGTAGACATATTATACATGCTATTGTTAATTTGTTAGACGGTAGACTGTCTTTAAAGAAAGCTAATGAAGTGTTTAAATTATCTCATTTATTAAGATTAAAAAGATTAGCTGATACTTTGTATACTGAAGATTTTTCAGTGTATGAGAAACCTCAAAATAAGATGGGAATTGCTATGTATGCTGGTAGATTGTATACAGCATATACTGACTATAAAAGAGGTGTTCCTTCTAAAGTTTTAATAGGTAAAGATTTTACTTCAAGTGGTCCTGGAATAGCAGGAGTTAGTTTTAGATCATCTGTATTAGCTGATGCAGCTAATTGGAATGGAGGAGGTGAAGCTAATGACTTACATATGATGGTTGCAGATGCTCTAGGAGTGAAAGATAGAACAGCAGCTAAGAAAGTAAATGCTCCTATATTTCACGGTTCAACATATAAGGCTGCTGCAAAATCTATAAATGAGTATTTAGGAGAAGATAAGTTTACTTCTAAAGATATTCAAAAACTGTTAAGTGATAAGTTTGGAGCAGCAATAGATAATATCCCTGCAATAGCTGAATGGGGAGGAGAATCTGCTATTAATAAAGAAAATCCCTCTCTTAGTTGGAAATCGTTAGATGGGTTACCATGTCAGTCAACGGCATATTACGAAGGGTATGAAATTGTTATGGATGCATACAATATTTTCACTGGTAAAATGGTACAAACTACTATCAAGAGAAGTATGCCAGTTTTATTTACTAATAATGGTGAGATTTATCAAGATAAAGAAGCATATAAATTACTTAAGAAAAGAGGATTATTTGCTAATATAACTCATAGTATAGATTCTTATTTATTAAGAATTATACAAGAATCTGTTAACTTCAGAGGAATATGGAAGCATGATGATTTCATCGTGCATCCTAATGATATGGATAATGTTATCAATACAGCTAGAGAATTTATGGCTAAGATATACGATATTAACCCTTACCTAGATGCTATGGCTCAAATAGAATCTAAAGTGAATAGCAAATGCATGCCTAAATTGTTTGTAGGAGATCTTGAAAGGGATAAAGTATTAGATAGTGTAAACTTCTTAATGCCTGAATAAGGCTCTCTTTCTTTGCTTTTATAGAGTACTTATGTAAGTATTCTATTATGGCAAAGGAAATAGTTCCTGAAGCTCTGGAAACGAGACTGAGGTGATACGGTTATCGTATTGTCTCGTATAGTCTCAAGGAGGTTGAGGTGGAATGGTTATCGTTCCGTCTCTAGTACCTCTTAGTTTTTAGGGCCTAAGGACTAGGACTGATGTCGTACTTTCTCGTTATCGAGTAATCGATAGTGAGATCGTATTCTGTGTAGGTAGTCCTACATAGACATATGCCACTAAATTCTACTAGTGCTTCGCACTTATTGTGAACAACAAACAAGTTGTTGTTCGAAATTTATATATATAAGGATAAGTAATGAATAAAGTAGTCCAATCGATGGCTTATAAGTCGTTGAAATTCAAGTTGAGTAAGGCTAAGGAACTAAATCTAAAAGATTTAGACGATGACGATATAGAGGTTTTGGCTCTTCAATTAGCTGAGAAGAAGCTAGAAGAGGGTAGTAAGAAAACCTTGGAAGAGTTGGCTAAGGGGCAGGAGTGGTATCTGAACCACCTTAAGAGCTTATTAGCTATGACTCCGGCTGAGGCTCTGCAAGAAGAGTACAGCAACTTAGTTGGAGACTTCGGTGAAGAAGAGGATATGTTAAGTGAGTTAGAGAAGCTGTATAGCTGATCTAATTTCTCTTAGCTTACATATACCAATACGTACAGTGGAGGGTACCAAAAATCAACGATTTTTGCGTACTCTCTACTTACAGTAGTAAAATTTATTTGATAGAGATATATTTATATATTTCTACAAAATAAATTAACAGTAAGGAGTATAAGATGACTAGAGTTAAGTATAAAGGGTTTTACTATAGCTTCCCTAGAGGAAGTCATCCAGAGTTAGTAATTGCAGGAGGAGCTAATATTGTTAGTTTTGAAGAATTCAACAAGGTACCATCTCATCTAAAAGAAATTCTCGTATGAGAGTTTCTTTATTTGCACATATACATATACAACAAATAAAGGATTAATATGAAGAAAATAGTAACACATAACGGAATATTTCATGCAGACGAAGTAGTAGCAATAGCACTACTAAAAAGCTTTTATACAGATGAAACTTTTGAAGTTACAAGAGTTAATCATCAAACACCAGCTGAAGAATTAGGTAGTTTTGACTATATAATAGATATAGGTAGCCATTATAATGAGATTAAATGGTTTGATCATCACCATTTAGACCCTAAAACTGTGCCTATGGCTAGTGCAGGGTTGATTTGGAAGTATGTTATAGGTGAAGCTGATTATATATACCCAAGTATATGCGAATTAGTTGTACAAGTAGACCTAAACGATATAGGTATAGAAAAAGCTGAACCTCATAGTTTTGTTAGCATGATTAAATACTTAAATACAGATAATCCTTATAGTCAGGAGCAAGAAGAAGCTTTTGATTATGCTGTTGATTTGACCGTTAAATACATTACAGCTTTTAAGAGTGAACAAGACAAAATCAATAAAGCTTCAGAAACTGTAAAAAGTACAGTTTGTGTTACTTATAATAATAGAGTAACTGTTAGATGGTCAGATGATTTCATTCCTATGTGGGATCAAGTACTGACTGACGCTACTGGTGCAGATTGTAACTTCTTTGCTTGGTATGATAAAGTACAAGATAAATATAAAATTCAAGCAGTACCAGTAGAACCAGGAAGTTTTGAGTTTGAAATAGGTATCGATCCAGCTCTTAAAGAACAGATACCTGGAGTAGAATTTATTCATAATGGAAAATTTTTTGCTGTAGCTAAAGATAAAAAATCTCTTGAAATGTTAATTAAAGCTATTAAGTTTTAAGTTTAAAGGAAGATGGATGAAAGAATTAGTACAAGGTGTTATCGCAGTAGTAAGAAATGGTGTTACTATCCTAATAAGGATAGGAGAAATAGTTATAGATTTTATAAAAGTATTAGTAAGTCCTGATATGGTAGAGACTATTAAAGGTTTCTTTAATGGGTCTATAGATGCCGTAGTGAGTTGGTTTCATGATGAATTGACTCATGAAGAGATTATAGCTATAAGAGATCAGTTTCTAAAAGCTGATGCTAAAACAAAAGCAGCTATGGTAAGATCTGGTGTATATAAAATGTTTAGTTTCGAAGAAACAGAAAAACCAAAAGAAGAAAATAAGGAAAAAGATAAGAAAGAGAATAAAAATCTTGTTCCTGTACAACCTACTCAAGAGTAATCTTAGTAGGTATTATTACCCTGTAGCTCAGTAGTAGAGGTCCATCGAAAGAGAGACTCTGTGTCTAGGTTATGCAGAGTTATACTAAGGAGAAATTATGCTGTTAGTACTTAAAGCTGTCACTGTTAGGTTTAGTTACCGTAACGGTGATACTATGCTTTTAATTAAAGATATACATAAGTTAACTGCAAAAGGCTATGTCTTTTATAAAGATCATAGCTGGTTACGTGTTACTGATGTTAAAATCTTTAATAATAAAAAGAACAAACAAGGTAAATACATATACTTTTTAGCTAAAGAGTATATATATAAAGATTTTGATCTATCAGATAAAATAGGTCTTAAAATCAAATATCCAGATAAGGTAGTAATTATGCCACCTATACAAAAAACATTAAAAGGAAGACAAATGAAAGCTAGGTTGAGATTTAGAACTAATAAAGGTGCTGTAAAGCAATTTATTGTACCTATTAAACCTTTATTAGAGGAATTAAATAGGCAAGAGAATAAATCAGAGTATTGGATAGAGGACATGAGACCTCGACTATCTAATAAGTATAAGTGTAGTGAATTAGTTGTAGAGGAACAGATAGCTCCTCATTTATTTAATCAATATACAATAGGAGGATAAAATGGTATTAGAAGAGCTGTTATTGATATACAGAAGAAATTAGATGGGTTAGAAACTAAATTGGAATATACTGAAAAAAGTATAATGCATTATAAAGAATTAACAGAAATTTAAAAGGAAGAAAAATGGTACTATTTAGAAAAGAAGCAGAAAAAATACTACAAGATCACGGGTTCGGTAAAGACTTTACAGTTAGTAGAGTAGATAGACATATTTGGTTAGTAGGTAAATGTACTAAACAGATAGTACAAGTAAGTGATTTAGAGATAGGTAATAAACTAACTAAAGCAGAAAGAGAATTACTTATTACCGACTATCTATACACTAACATAATTGCAAATAAAGATAAAATAGATAAGTTATTATCTATGGGACAGGATATAGAAAACATTAAAGAACAGTTAGATATCGTAGAGAAAAATGATTTAGTGTATATTGATACGGATTACAGCTATTCAAAATCTCGAAATATAGTATATATTGTTATACAAGTTGGTGAAGATGGCGAATATAAAGCTACACTAAAAGAAACTTTAGATACGGGTGAAAAATATGTACACATGAATAGTGTACCTCAAGAAAAAACTTGTGATGTGTATAATAAACTAGTTGGTAAATCACCTATCAGAGATAGGGTGTTTAATTTATATAATAAAAAATTAAAATTAGAGAATGATACTTTAGACATTAAAAGAGAGTTAAAAATAGTATGTTAAAACTTTTATTAGTTTTACTTACTTTTTCTCTTTATGCTTCTCCTTTTAAAGAGATAGACTCTTTATCTAAAAAGCAGTATACTAATCTAATATGGGTATACAAGCAAGGTAAAAAGTACGATTTAGAATTGACTCTTACAGCTATTGCTTGGCAAGAAAGTGCTTTTGGTAAGTATCCTATCAACTTATCTGATCCATCAGGAGGATTATTCCATAACCTTCTTGGTTCAGTATGTTATAGATTAGAATTAACTCCTAATCAATGGAACCAGAGTAGAATACTTGAAAGGTTGATTAGAGATAAAGAATTTGCTTTACAACAAGCAATAGCAGAATTACACTATTGGAAAGGTTATTGGAAAGTTAGAAATAAAAGGTATTTGTGGAAATATATGATTAGTTCATATAATGGTGGACATAAAGGAAATATAAGATATTATAGAAATATAGTAAAAAAAGTAAAATATTTAAAAAGATATTTTAAATGGTTAAATAAACATAATTCTACTTTTAAGTAAGTAAGTAATTTACAGATAAAGGATAAAAATGTCAGATGTAATAAAAGAAATGGAACTATTTAGAGATAAAGTAAAAGAAATACGTAAATTGGACATAATTAGAGTATTAGAAAAAGCAAGTATTTCTGAACCTGTAGAAGAACTTAAATTTATATATGAAATGTTTATGTATCAAGTAGAAATCAAGAAAGGATTATTTATTAAAATAATATTTGATTTAACAAAAATAAGTGATCTATATCATACTAAATTAGAATTCACAGATGAAAATTACGGTTTTGATAAATATAGTATAAATATGTATGAATGTGTTAATAAAGATATAGTTAAATGTGCTTTAGAATTGCATGAAGCTATATTAAGTATCTTAAACAGAAAGGGTAACAATGAGTGATAAAATAGATAGAATTATAAGTTTAAGTCGTAAAATTGATGATAGTGAATACTTATACGGAGTTAAAGCTTGTCATTTTACTAATTTAACTTATATAGGTGCTTTAAAAGAAAAGATTAGATTAGCTAAGAAATTAGCGAGAGAATTGAATCAAGCTATAGGACAGGATAAGTTTAGTATTGAACTAAAAGAGGATGAAGAGTATAGCGAGTACCAATTAGCTGAAAAAAGGTTAAACGCTGTATGGAAAGCTATAGATTTCAATCAAGCTTTATTAAACGAATTGAAAGGTTGTAAATGAAATGCTTATATTGTGATAAGCAGAATATAAAAGAAGAAAATATACATCAAGGAGACAAACATGAAAAGAGCAGTTAAAGAATTAGCGACTTTTATGATTAATAGAGATTATAAATTTACAATGGAATTAATGACTAAAGAAGTATCTAAATACAGTAGATGGAGAGAAGAATGTGTAAACACAGATAAGAAAACTATGGAAATTTTAGCTGATGAGTCTAATAATAATACTATATATTCGTTATTACCGGCAGGTGCTAGTTTAAATTTACTTGCTAGACTATGGCATGATGAATACCATTATATATATGATCTATCATTTAGCTTAGAAGATGAACTTAAAGTACAAGAAATGCAGTTTAAAGAGTTAGAAGATAACGGTTTATCTACAGGAGCTAAATTACTATTTGTGCTTGATATGGTAGGACAAAGTTTAGGTTATGCAGTTACAGGTAAGTTTGTAGACAATCAACTTGAATATGTTAAAAAGTTATATACATCTTATATAGAAATTTATGGAATTTCAGTATTTAAAAATTGGGATGATATGGTAAATGTTATTGATAGAATCGTACATAAGGTTTTAAAATGAAAGAAGAGAACTTTTGGATAGATGCTACAACAGCTGAAGAGGTTATTGAAATTCTTAATGACCCTGACAGTTCTATAAGACAAGAAATTATTAATGATATGTTGTCTAAAGGACACAGATATGTGACTGTAGAATATGGTGAATGCATTCCTTATGAAGAGGGTAATGATTGTTTACCTAAAACTTATGGAGTAATTGATATTAGCGTTGAAGATTTTAATTTAGATTGGTTTGATATAGCACAGGAGTTGTACAATGAACAAAAAACAAAAAAGATTAGCTAAGAAGTTGTGTAATAAATTTGGTATTTCATATAGAGAGGCTAAAGCCCATGCTAAAACTAGTGCTGAACCTAGTGAATGCCCTAGTTATTATATTGTATGGGCAGTTTTAGACCTATATAAAGATAAGATTAGAGATTCTTTAATTTTTCTATTAGAAGAAGGATCACCTTACTATATCGATAATAAAGCATATGGTTATGACGGTATAACTTTTAAGGATTTAAGAAAATTAGAAAAATTAATACAAAGGTATATGCCATGAGATTACTTAAAGTAGAATGTAAAAAGACTTTAATAATGGAAGTATGTGCTAGTGATATATGGGAAAATGAAAACCAAACTTTACTTGACTCAAATGCATTAGATATTTCTTACTTTAAAGGATATACATACACTTTATTAGAAATAAAGAAAAATAAGATTTATATATCTATTGATGAAAATGATGATTTACATAAGTTTAGTTCAATTGATGTTGAAGAATATTTCAATATAATAGCGATAAGGGAGATAAAATGAAAGTAGGAGATTTAGTATATTTAGAAACACCTTATAACCAAGGTTGGTGTAAAATTGTAGACTTGACTGATGATAAAATCATATTATCAGGACATAGAGAATTTGATAGAAAAACAGGTAAACCCTTAGGAGATTTCTATAAAGGTAAATTAGTTCTTGACAAAAAAGAAATGGATTTAGGTCATAATCTATTAGTAGAAGTTTTATTCATTAGAGATGATAATACAGGTGTTGTAATTGAAGGGTATGTGAATAGATTGGTGTTTGAAACATCTAGTCCGGATACTCCAGGATATTTTACTGAAGTTGTCAATAAAAAGATTATATCTGAATTTTCAGAATGTGTTACAGATTGGAGAAATACTGAAAGTAGTTCTTTCAGAGTAATATTTAGAGGTGAAGGATAAAAATATGAAAATAAAAACTAAATATAATATAGGGGAAGAGTTGTTTTATGTTGATGAATACGGAAAACTAATTAAAGCTGTAGTTGAGTATATAGTAGTTACTGTTAAAGAAGGAGAAGATACTACGATATGTTATACCTTTAAAAGGGAAGGAAGTTATTGCGAATATAGTGAAGTAGAGAATTGTGAAGATACTCGTATATTTAGAACTAAAAAAGATTTTTATGATCATATTATGGATATAAATAAGGATATATAATGAATAGATCTATAGATTATGAAAAAGCTTGTAAATTACCAGGACCTTTCTACCTTATAGGAGGTTATTTAGACTTATGGGAAGGAACTGTTCCTTACTTTTTTCAGAAAGCTGGTGATACTTTTAAAGATTTTCTTAGTAGGGCTACAGATGGAGATATTCATATAACACAATATGATAATAATCAATTAGAAGTGAAAATTAGTCATCACGACGGTACTAATGTATACGCTTTAGTATATGATATAGAACACATACCTAAATGGAGATTAAAAGAGATTTTAGAAGGTTTTAAAGATGAAATAGATTTAGATCGTGAAAGTGATTACCATTTTAATAAATCTTTTAACAAACTAACTAAAGAAGAGTTAATTGAATTATACGATTTAATTTAAGGAGATAAAATGTCAATAGAAGAAAAAGTTTATCATACAATAGTAAGATTAAAACATATAGATGATTTAGATTTGTTAGCAGATTATGTACATGACATTATTATAAGATTTAAAGAAGATGTTAAGAGTGCTTTAGGGCCTTCATGTGAGTATGTAGAGAATAGGAGTAAACTTAAAAGTTTATTATGTAAGGAGAAATTAGATGAAGAAAATGTTAAAAAAGGAACTAGTAACTAATGGTGCATTATCAGGAAAACTTCCTGATTTTGTACATAAGTTAATTAGTGTTATTACAGGAGAAATACCTGAACATTTAAAAGTTAGTATCGCGTTAAGTGAGCTAATAACTTTCACATCACATTTAAGGAAACACATACAAATTCATGATGGAACACTTGTACCATGTAATGCTATTACTTTTAGTTTAGCTAAGAGTGGTGTAAGTAAAGACTCATCTATGAATATGGTAAGAAAAGTATTTAAAGATGCTTTAGAAGTCTTAAATGATATGCGTAAAGAGTTAGCAAAACAACAAGCAATGCAAGAAGCTGAAGAAATGGGAGAAGAGCCTTCTGTATGGTTAAAGTATTATAAAAAACCTAAAGAGTTATATGCTGGTTTAGGTACAGTAGAAGGGTTAGTAGCTCATTTTAAAGCTATAGAGGATTTACCTTTAGGAGCAGGGTTTATACAATCTAGTGAAATAGGTAGTGATTTATTGTCTAATCCTAATTTAGTAGATATTATTAAAGTTATAGCTATAGGATACGACTTAGGTAAAATTCCTAGTAAAATCTTAAAAGCTCAAGAAAACCAAACAGATAGTATTGAATGTTTACCTGTTAATGCTTTATTCTTTGGATCTCAAGATGCTATTCTTTATGACCAAAGTGTAAAGAATAAATTCAAATTAGTATTCAGCACCCAGTTAGCTAGAAGATCTATCTTTAGTTTCACTAATGAAAAACCTCAACCATTAAAGTTTAAAACTGTAGATGAGTTGTATGTTTATAGAGAAAAAGAAAGAGAGTTAGCTATGGGGAATGTAGCTGAATTAAAAGAGTTATTTGAAGATATTGTACATTCTACTAACCAAGAACCTCTACTGTTATCAATAGAAGCACAGAGAATGTTCGATGTTTATAAAGAGTATAACAATATCACATCGGAAGAAATTAGTTTACAATACCCTATTAGTAGACTATCTAGGAAACATAAACAGTGGTTAGCTTTAAAACTAAGTGGTAATATAGCTATACTTCATGGGCATGATAGAGTAGAACTTACAGATTATGTACAAGCAATAGACATAGTAGAGTACTTTAATCAAGATTTAATAGAATTTGAAAAAGAACTTATTAAAGAGCCTTATGAGCTATTCGTAGATTTCTGTAAACATGCTATTGATGGCAATAAACTATCTATTAGTTTACATACTTTGAAAAAGATGGGTTATATTTCTGGTATGAATAAACTAAAAGAATTAGTACAATTAGCTAATAGTTACGATAAAGAAGGTATTTATAGTGAATGTGATGATGGTGTATGCTATGAGAAATTAGTTAAAGCAGAAACTGTAGAAGTTAGTGCAAAAGAAGTTACAGGAACTAAAGAAGAAAGAGCAACTAAAGTAGCTGATGGTTATGATGTAATAGAAGCTACGTTTGATGAATTGGCAGATATGTTGAGATACGATTATGCTTATAGTAACTTTAAATTTAAAAACGGTAAGAGATGTAAAGATTGTATAGTTGGAGGAACTAAATGGATAGTATTAGATGTAGATGACTCTAATATTACAGATGAAGAAGCTCATCTACTATTAGAAGATTTAAACCATCATATAGCTAGAACAAGTAATTCAGAAAATCCTTATAAATTTAGAGTACTTATTGAGTTAGACTCTATAGTAGATATAGACGATATTAAATGGAAGAAGTTTATGTTAGCTGTACAAGATGAATTAGGTATTAAAATAGATATACTACCTAAGTCTCAAATTTATTATTCATATGAAGGTAGAGAAGTGTTATCAACTTTAGATGGAGAACCTTTAAGAGTTAAACACTTACTTGAAAAAGTAGAACAAGAAGTAAAAACTAAAAAGGCTCCTACTAAAAATGAAATAAAGAAAATGTTAGATAACAAATTCGATACTTTTAAATATGCGTTTGAAGCTAAAGGTGGAGAAGGTAGTAGATCTCTTATTAGAGCAGCTTATCACGCAAAAGACTTAGGTATGTCTGAAGAACAAATTATCGATCTTATGAGAGAAATTAATGATTATTGGGTTTATCCTATGGATGAAGACAGGTTAGAGGTTACTATCTTATCTCAAATAAGGAGGTGGTTTTGAATTGGGTTTATCAAGGAAAAGAATTAACTGAAATACCTAAAGGCTATTTCGGTTTTATTTATATGCTTACTTATGCAGATGGTAAGAAGTATATAGGTAAGAAAGCCTTTTACGATAACAAAACCTTACCAGCTTTAAAGAATGGTGAGGTTAGAGAGAATGCTAAAAGGATTAAGAAAAGACAAAATGGTAAATTAGTACCGTATGACATTATAAGTAAAGAAAGTAATTGGAAAACATATGAAGGAAGTCTTAAGACTCCTTATAAAGAAAAGGTTATAGAAAAACTTATACTTATGTTATGTGAAACTAAAAGATATTTAACCTTTAAAGAAGCTCATGCTTTATTTGCTTATGAGGTACTTGAAGATGATAACTTTTTAAATGAAAACATATTAGGAAAATTTTATAAAGGAAATATAAAATGATACTGTTAAGGAGTAATAATGTTAGAGATTAAATTAACAGGTAAAGAAGCAGAAGAGTATCTGCTTTATTTACAAGAAAAAAATAATAATAAAGTAGAAAAACAAGTAGTACTTTCTCATACAGAAACAAGTAAACCTTTTAAACAAACTAAAGCAGTAGAAGATAAACAACTATTGGAAGAATTACAAGGATCTACTCCGGTAACTAAAAATAAAACATGGACTGTTATTGAGGATAATCAAATACATTATGCAGCTAAAGAGGGTAAAGCTAGTGAACAATCAGTAGCTAGATTAGCTAAGAAGATAGGTAGAACTGAAGCAGCTATTAGATCAAGAGCTATTAAATTAGGTTATAGGATTAAACACGGTAGGGTAGTACAATGATTGATGTAAAATATAGAGTATTAGCTACTCCGTATTCTATATCTAGATTTTTAGATTCTATTAAAGATAGAGAAGTAATTACATATGACTGTGAAACTCAGTCTTTGTATTCTCAAGATGAAATAAAAGAAGCTAAAGAACTACTTAAGGATCCTGATAAGTTAGATCATGGTACTTATGTATTTTTAAATCAAGTAGCTAATAGTGATGGATTATCTAACCCTAAAATTGTTAAAGTTACTCACTTTATTTTTGGTTTATCTAGAGATGAAGCTGTTGTATGTATAGCATATACTCCGAGAACTGAAAAGATGATTATGAGATGGTTAGTAGACTTTAATAATAAAATTATTATCCATAATGCTACATTTGATTTAAAATTAGTATATAACAGGACTAATAGAATCCCTTCTAATATAGAAGATACTCAATTATTAGCTAAAACTCTTATAAATGATGCAAGTGATTTTAGAGCTAAAACAGGATTAAAAGAGCTAATGAGAGGTTACTATGATCACAGATGGGAACTTATTGAAACCTATAATGTAGTAAACTATAAAGATCCTAATTTTATTAGGTATTGTGCAATAGATGGAGCAGCTACATTTTACTTATGGGAACAATTACAGGAGGCTATAAATGAGCAAAAATCCAATTGATTTACTTCCTATACCTCATCCTTTAGATTATGACCCTAGTGAAACAGATAAAGCATATTTCTATAAAAATGTAGTTAAACCTTTAATTAGTAGCTTTATAAGGATTATGGAAACAGGTATCCATTTAGATATGGATAAGGTTGTAAAGTTAGAAGAAGTAGTAGATAATGTTATTCAAGAAGTAGACACTACTTTGTCTAATAGTAAACTTATTCAAGATTTTAGAAAATATATGTTTCCTAAAAAGTATAAAGAATACAAAGAAGAAGTATCTAAATCTATGAGGACTAAAAAATATTATTTAAAGTCTTATAACCATAAGAATATGGTACATAGAACTTATGCAGTTAATGCTAGATTAGTAGAATTAAATAGACTTGATTTAGTAAAAGATAAGTGGACTAAAAAAGACCTTAAGAAACTAATAGATTATGTAGATGATGTAGAACTGCAATGGGTATATGGAGGTGATACAATTAGTCCTTATTTAGCTGATTTAGCTATGAATAACTTAGCTGAAGATAAAGTAAAGATCTGGAATAAACCTAGAGAGGATAAGATAAAACAAGTTACTATGGATGATTTAGTACCTAAATTTAATCCAGGTTCAAGTACTCAAAAGAAAGCATTCTTTGAATGGTTAAACATAGAACCTTTAGCTTTCAGTAAAGATACAGGAGAAGCTAGTTGGGGTAGAAATCAATTAGAAGAATTACTTGTACTTTATTCAGAAGATAAAGAATTGGTTACTGTAGTACAAGCATTTATTGATTATAGTTTTAGTGCTATTATAAAGAATAACTTTATTAAAGCTTTCTATAGCTATAGTATAGATAATGTATTGTACGGTAATTTAAAGTTATTTGGTGCTAAATCTTTTAGACCTACTAGTAATCGTCCTAATTTGCTTAATATGCCTTCTACAGGATCGTTATACGCTAAACCTGTAAAGGAATGTTTTATTGCTCCTGAAGGGTTCTTAGTAGCTACTATAGACTACTCAGCCCTTAACATATTGGGGGTCCTAAATAGAAATATTTAGGTAACAATGGTATTTAATTCAGGGAAAGCTAAGTCGTAAGATATGCTAATCCTGAGCCAAGACTCATAAAGAGTAAGGTGCAGAGACTATCTCCGTACGGAGAGTAGGGAAGTAAGCTATTGACTTCTCGAAACGGTACCTATCTTAACAGGTAAAGCTGAAGATAAAGATATAGTCCGACACTCCAAGAAATTGGAGAGACAGAGTAGCGTCTGTCGTAACTGATCGCGAGGATAGGGTTATAGCTAACTTATCTAAAGACCCTAACAAGATTGCAGTATTTACTGAAGGTATTGATGGACATAGTTTAGGAGCTACTTACTATTTTCCTAAAGAAGTAGAAACTTTAATAGGTCCTTATACAGACAATAAAGAAGCAGCTAAGAAACTAAAGAAATTAGTAGATGAAGGTAATAAAGAAGCTAAAGTTATTAGACAGCAGGGTAAGCCTGTTACGTTAACATACAAGCGTCTTCATACAGTAATGTATGTCGAATAACCTATCTAATTGCTGGGAACTCCAGTCAATCTTATAATAGGATACTAAGCAGAAATGGCTTAGCGACCCCTAAAAATTTATAAGCTATGGACAATCAGCAGCGAAAGAAGGTAATTGATAGTCGCATAAGTTTAATTATGTTTAAGACTTGAAAACCTGACCCGTTCAACGACTATCTCGAAAGAGAGTAGAGTATAAGCGATTGATATTCGAAACGGTAGGCATCCCTTTGAGATGATGATATAGTCTGATCTATATAGTGATATATAGCAGTTCATAAGAGAACGGTATATAGAGTAGCGTCTATATATGAACATACATGTTGGTTTAAGTTATGGAGCATTTCCAGCTAAAGTAGCTGCATCTATTAAATGTAGTTTAGAAGAAGCAGAAGCAATCTTTAATGCTTATCATAATGAAATGTATCCTTTAATTACAGAGTTTAGAGAAGAGGTTATAGCTAGAGCTAAAGAACAAGGTTATGTACATTTAGGTTTGGGTTGTAGGATTTATAGTAGTGATATAGATGGAGAAGCTAGAACGTTATTTAATGCTTGTAGTCAATTCTGGTCTATATTAACTTTATTAACTATAGAAAAACTATATAGTGAAATCGATAAAGCTGGATACAGTAATGATATATTCATTACATCTACAATTTATGATGCTATATATTTTATAGTTAGAAAAGATGCTAAAGCTATAAAATGGTTAAATGATACTTTAATACCTATTATGGAAAAAGATTTCTTAGAAAATCAAATAGTACATAATGAAGCTAACTTAGAAATAGGTAATAGTTGGGCTAAAGTGTTTGAATTAAAACACAACATATCTGAAGAAGAAATATCAGACATTATAAAAGGAGAATTATGAAAGAATCGTTAAAAGATGTATTTACTTTAATAGGGGTATTCTTATTATTTGTACTAGTATTTGGAGTAATGGTAGTACTTAGGTTTGGTGTAGGTTACTTATTAGGTTGGATAATAGAATGGTTTACAGGACCATTATATTTTACTAATGGACATGTAGAATTGCCTATAATTACAGGTATAACATTCATGATATTAACATTTGCAATTAGAACAGGTAAAGGAGATTAATATGGAAATAGGTTTAATTGATAAATATGGAAATCCTATAGTTAAAGGAGATCTAGTAAGAGTATTACTAGGAGAAATAGATATTAAAACAGGTAAAGTAGATCCTACAACAGTTAGAGAAAAGATATATAATATTGCTTATAATAAATCTAAAGCAGCATTTGCTTTTACTACAGATCCGGTAGATAATACAGATAACTCTATTCCTATTTGTGAATTTTTAGGCAATATGACAGTAATTATAAGTATTGAGGTATTACCTTATGCAGTTTGATTATAACGATATTCAAATAGAAGGAGGAGGGTTTAGGATTAGTCCGTCTCAAATTGATAAGTTCTTTTCTTACCCTTCTGTTTGGTATAGAGAAAACTTTCTAGGAGAGAAAAACTTTATAGGTAGTACTAGTACAGTATTAGGAACTATTGTACATAAAGTTGCAGAATTATTTGCATTAAATAAATCTATAACTAAAGATGAGATTGATGTGTATATTGATGAACAAGCAGAGCTTATAGGTGAAGATTTAGATGTAGCTAAGATTAAAGGATTATACCCTGAAATGGCTGAAGCTGTAGTAAATCAATATCTTATTCAAAAAGGTAAACCTGATGAAGTAGAGAAAGCAGTATGGCATAAAGTTAAAGAAGATATCTATGTAGGTGGAACTATTGATGCTATTAAAGGTGATATGATAATTGACTATAAAACAGCAAGTAAAAAACCTAGAGATACTATACCTTTCAATTATTTAATCCAACTTATGGCTTATGCATGGATTTTAAGAAAACAAGGTAAAGATATAAATTGGTTAAGATTAGTTTATGTTGTACAACCTACTAAAACTATGGGAGTAAGAACTTTTATAGTAGATAAACAAATTCAAGCAGATGATTGGGAAATGATTGACAATACTTTAGAATTAATAGCGGAAACAGTTATTAAACAAAGAGAACAACCAGAGCTTATACCGTTATTGTATAAGTCAATGAAATTAAAGGAGGAATTAAATGAGTAAAGGTATTAAACTTGCAGTAGTAGGGTTTGAAAGATCAGGTAAAACTAGACTTATTAGTCATATTAATGACGTATTAGTTGTAAGTACAGATAATAAAGCATTTACAGGTAAAGTACCCCATTATAGATATAGTGAGTATAATGGGATGGATGATTTTATCAGTACACTTGAAGAAAAAGTAGCAGCATATGAAGCTAAGATAGGTAAACCTCCTAAAACTATTGTAATCGACTCTATTACACACTTAACTAATAATATGGAAAAGTATTGTAATGAGAAGTTTAGAGGTTTTGATGTTTATAAGAATCTAGGTAGAGATATCCTAGAATTGAATGCTTTTCTAGAAAGTATTGTAGAATCAGGAATTAATGTAGTATTTACAGCACATACTCAATATAATGCTGATACTATGACTTATAAGATACATAGTTCAGGTTCATTTGGTAAAAACGGTAGTTGGCTGTCAGTAGTAGATGAAGCAGTTTATATAGAACTTAAAGGTTCTAAAAGAATTGTACATTTTAAAACAGCTAAGTTCCCTTGTAGAACATTACATGATGGATTACCAGACCATATTGAGATTGATAAATTTGATATAAATGAGCATATCTCATTGTTAGAAAAGTCTAATGAAGAAGCAGAAGAATGGAGTTTATAATATAAACTTATAGGACCTGAATAAGTCCTTATAAACTGTTCAGCTATATTTATAAATAAAGTAAAAAGGAATTCGACATGGCATTTTTTAAAGCAAAAAGAACAGAAGAAGCAGTAAAAGACAGAGCAGAAAGTAAAGTAATTAACAAATCAGGTATTTATGATATTAACATTTTAGCAGCATTTTTAAATGGAGATCCTAAAGGTTCAATGGTAGTAGATTTCTATATTGATTATGAAGGTAAAAAACAAGTATTATACGGTAACTTAAGATTAACAAATAGAGATGGTAGTGAAAACTTTGCAGCTAAATACTTTAACCAATTATTAGTAATAGCAGATATTGAAGAAGTTGAAGACTCTGTTGATGGTGAATTACCTATAGGTAAAGAAGGTGCATTAAAAGATGTAGCATTATTAGAAGACTTATCAGATATCGAATGTAAAGTAAAAATTATTATGGAATACGGTATCTATCAAGGTTCAATTACTGAGAAGAAAGTAATTAGAGGTTTCTATAATACTGATGGATTTACAGCAGAAGAGATCCTTAAAGGTGTAGAAAAACCAGAACAAATTGAAAAAGATAAAAATTATGTAAAAGATGTTTATAAAGACGGTTTAACTAAAGAAGTAGTAGAAGCATGGATTGCTAATGGTAGAAAGAAAGGTGATATCCCTGGTGGAGCATCTAAAGCAGAAAAGACTAAACCTTCATTTGGTGCTAAAAAGTTTGGAGCTAAATAATGACTACTAGTAAAGAATTAACAAGATTAGAAGATTACTCTTCTATCTTACAGGAACAATTAGAAGAAGTTAATAAACTTATTAGACTACTTAAAAAGAATAAGTACAATAAAGCAATGTCTAGAAGAGTTAGATTTAGAACTTTTAACATGCAAAAAGATAGCGTAAACTTTAGAAAACATCTTAGAGTTATTGAAAGTAAGTTTAAATGTGTAGATAAAAGAGCTAATAACAAAATTACCATTAGACCTAAAAGGGAACAGAAAAATGGTAAGTCTAACTAAAGACCTTATAGTTTATCCTATCTCTAGGACTACTCGTACAGAGTTAAATCTCTTACGAGATAGTTTAAACATAAGTAGATTGGAAGAATTAAATAAATGGTCAGGTATACCAGATAAATATAGTTTTATAGCAGTTTACCATCAAGCTACTATTAAAGAATTAGAAGAAAATATAAAAAGTTTAGATACAATTATAGACCTATTACCAGAAGGATATGATAATGAGGATAACAATTAACCGTAGGTTTATCTATGAATGGTTAGGAGTACTCACAGGTATAATGGCTTCTTTTATGTTAGCTAGTGGTATTACTAATGCTATACCATTTATTATTTATACTATTAGTTGTACCTCTTTTATACTATATGGGATCGATATAAAAAGTAAAGGATTAATAGTATTAAATAGTATTTGGTTATTGATAAATATATACGGAATTACAATAAGGATTTAAAAGAATGAAAGTAGTAAAAAGAGACGGTTCAATAGAGAAACTAAATATACGTAAGATTTCAGACTCTATTAGTTGGGCATGTGAAGGTCTTGATGTTAGTCCATCCGATATAGAGGTTAATCTAAAATTGCATTTATTTGACGGTATTAAAACAGAAGATATACATCAAAAGGTAATTAAAACAATAGTTGATATGGTTTCAGCTAGAACCCCAGATTACGATAAAGTTGCTGCAAGGTTGTTAATGTCTGACATATATAAGAATGTGTATAAAGGACATGAACCTATAAGGTTTTTAGATGTTTTAAGTAAGTTTACATATTATAAATATTATAAAAAATCATTAATGGTTGATTATTCAATAGAAGAGATACTTGTGCTTGAAAAAGCAATTGAATACGAAAATAATTTTAATTTTAGTTATATTGGTCTTAAGTACTTAAAAGATAAGTATATGATTAAAGGTGTAATAGAAGACCCTCAAGTCATGTTTATGACTATTGCTATGGATATGTTTTTAGATATAAAACCTAAAACATTAAGATTACAGTATGTAATTGAAATGTATAAAGCATTAAGTAACTTTAAAGTATCTTTACCTACTCCTATGATGAAAGCTTTAAGAACTACTAATACTAGTTATGCAAGTTGTGTAGCTTTAAATATAGGAGATAGTATATCTAGTTGGACTACAGGATTTAAAGCTGTTGTAAAACATACAGTAGCTAATGCAGGTATAGGTGTAGATGTATCTAGCATTTCAAGTATAGGAGATAAAGTTAAAAAAGGACAAATTACACACGGAGGTAAAATTCCGTTGTTAAAAGCATTAGACGCTTTAATTCAGACTTCTACTCAAAATGGAAGAAGAGGACAAGCAGTAGCGTATATAAATTTCTTTGATCCAGAGATAGAGAGTATTTTAGCTTTAAAATCTCCTAGAACAGATGTAGCTAAAAGGATTAACGATCTTAAATATGCTATTAAGTTTAATCAATTATTCTATGATAGAGTTTTAGAAGATGGGTATATTACTTTGTTGAGTGTAAGAAAGTACCCTGAATTACAGAAAGCTTTTGATAGCAATGATTATGGAAAGTTTAAAAGAGTTTATGAGGGTATTGAAGCGAGTACTCAAGAAGAACATAGAACAATTAAAGCATTAGATTTACTTACAATGTTTCTAACTGAAAGGTTTGAAAATGGAGTATATTATGTATTTAATGTAGATGAAGCTAATAAGAGAACTCCTTATACAGAACCTATTACTCAATCTAATATCTGTATGGAATTTATTAGTCCTACTAAACCTATTACGGAAATTAGTGAGGAATCAAAAGAGCCTAATGTAGGTATTTGTATATTAGCTAATATCAATCAAGCTAATGTGGATATCACTGAGTTACCTTCAATAACTAGACTTTTAGTTTATGGATTAAATGAAATTATGCATAGACAAGAACAACCTACTGCAGGAGGACAAGCTTTCGTAGATGCTTATGCTTCATTAGGTATTGGTTTTGCTAATCATGCTTATTGGGTAGCTAAACATGGATGGAAATACGGAGATAAAGAAGCATTAGAAGCTTTAGATGAATGGATGGAATATTTCCAGTATGGTTTAGTAGATGCTTCTATTGAGTATGCTAAGGAGTTTGATAAGTCTTGTAAATTGGCTAACAAAACTAAGATAATTAGTGAAGGTAAAGTACCTTACCCTATTGAAAGATCAAGACTACCTTGGGATAAGCTTATAACTAAAGCTAAAGAATTTGGTATAGCTAATGCTGCTTTATCAATGATACCTCCTAGTGAAACTAGTAGTGTAATATCTAATAGTACTAGTGGTATAGAGCCTATTAGAGACATCGTTACTGTAAAAGGTAGTAAGAAAGATCCTATTATCCAATTTGCCCCAGAAGGGCTTAGATTAGCAGATAAGTATGACTATGCATTTAGTAGAAAAGATATAACTAAAGACTTCTTAGAGCATGTAGCAGTCGTACAAGATTGGATTGATCAAGGAATTAGTGCTAATACCTTTTATAATCCTGAGCTATATGAAGACGGTAAAGTACCAATTGTAGACTTGATGGAAGATATGTTTTTAGCTAAAAGGTTAGGTATTAAAACTTTGTATTATAATAATACTTATGTAAAAGACAACATGACAGAACAGGTTAGTTGTTCTAGTGGAGGATGTGAAGTATGATATTTGATAATAACATAATAGATTTTACTAAAGAACCTTTGTTCTTTGGTAAAGGTAGGAATATAGTTAGACTTGATCTAGCTATCGAACAATGGATTTTAAAGACAACAGATAGAGCTTTAGGACTTACTTGGTTTAAACATGACTTTAGTTATACACAAGATGCTGTAGATTATTATACTATGGAATCAGAATTACAAGAACTATTTGTTAAAAACCTTAAATTTCAAACCCTGTTAGACTCAGTAGCAGAAAGAAGTGTTAGTGAAGTATTTAAACCTATTACAACTAACCCTCAACTAGAGAGTTGGTGGGCAGTACATGCTTTTCAAGAAGATATCCATACTCAATCATATGCAGAGATCATTAAAGCATTGCCTTTAAATTCAACTAATGAATTTGATGATATTATGGTTAATGAAAACATACTTAAAAGAGGTAGATTGCTTACTGATATGTTTAATGAAATCTATGAGTATAATGCAAAAAGAGTATTAGTAGGTCATGTAGAATATAATGAAGAATACCATAAAATGTTATTAGTTAAAGCATTATATACCTTAAACATATTAGAAGGTGGAATGTTTCAATCATCATTTGTAACTACTTATGCATTTAGCGAAAACGGTATGATGGAGTCTTCAGCTAAAACTATAGGTAAGATCCATATGGATGAGTCTAACCATTTAGCTATGACGGTTTACTTGCTTAATAGACTTAGAAAAGACTCTGAGTATATTCAAATATTTAAAGATTTAGAACCTTGGGTTTATAAAGCTTATAGTTTAGCTAGAGAATTAGATTATATGTGGGTTGATTACCTATTCCCTAAAGATAAGATAATTAATTTACTAGGTTTAAATGATAAGATACTAAAAAAGTATATTGATTACAATATGTATAAACTAATGGGTTCTTTAGGTTTAAACCCTTTAACTGATAAGATAAACAATCCTTGTACTTGGGTTAGTAAATATGTAAATACATCTAATTTGCAAGTAGCTTTAAACGAGTCTGATGGTGTGAATTACTTATTAGGTAAACTTAATAAAGATATTCCTAAAGATTTTAAAGAAAGGTTGAAGTATGGAAGATAGTATATATGTAGTAGCCTTATCAGGATTAGGGGAAGTAAGATTGTATAAAACAGAAACTAAGTATTTAGATGCTCTGTTAGAGGAGCTAGAGTGTAACGGTTTAGTGTTTATGGTAATCGATAAAGAAAAGTATATTAAAGATGATATGTTATGTTTAAGTGTATACGAAGTATACGAAGGAGAAGATAATGAATAAGACTACAGAAAAGTTATTAGAAGAGAGAGGAAAAAGATACGGCTCTTTCTCTTCATTTGCAGAAATAAGTCAAAGTATTAAAAATAAAGTATATACAGATTTAAAGTTAGATAAAGAAAGAAGAGAAGCTAATATGGTTATTATGGAAGGATTAGATATGATTATCCATAAACTAGCTAGAATTTTAAATGGAGATCCTTATTACTTAGACTCATGGAGAGATTTATCAGCATATGCTAAATTAGTTTGTGATGAGTTAGAAAAGACTGAAAATGTAACTGATGTTAAGACAATTCAAGTTATAAGAAAAAACGGAGAATGGGTTGAAGGTAACAGTAATGAGAATTTACGCGATAGTTAGAACAGCTAAAATATTAGATATCACTATTATGTTTGTAGGGTCTTATAATGATTGTATAGATTATTTAGAATTACTTAATAAAGATGAGAAATACGATCCTTATAATGAATATGAACATAAAATAGAAGAAGTTAAAAGGTATAAAATAACTATAGAAAGAACATAATGTAGATAGGTTAATTGAATAGTAATTTATTCTACTTAAAATTAAAGGATATAAGATGAAAAGTAAAAAACTGTATAAAGTATATAGTATTAAAGATATTCCAAAGATTTGGAAACTTGCTGAAAAAGAACACGATAGTTCAAACTTAATTGGAGTTAGTCATTGTAGTAGTAAAAGTTTAGTAGATTATACAATTTGGTTAGGAGATGTAAATAATTTTATTAAAGATAAAAATTATATAAAGTACCAATTTAGTATAAACGATAATTTATCTAATAATATTGCTAATATTTATAAAGAGTTAGTTAAAAACTTTAAAGTTAGTACAATTATTGAAAATTCACAAAATAATAAACATCTTAATGTTTATTATATAATTAAAGGAGAATAAAGTGTTAAAAGAACATAAGAAAGAAATACAAAGATGGCTAAAAAATCGAAAAGAACCTAAAATATGGGTTAAAGATAAATTTATTAATAACGGTGAATGGTTTAAAATAGGGTTTGAAGATTGTAGCTGGAGTGAAAATTGTCATTATATAGTAAACGATAAGCATGCTAAATTAAGGAAATTGCAAATTGATAAACCTTCTACAGTGTTTGAATACTATAATAAATATTTAAAAAAATGGTTGGTAACTGCACATTGTTTATGGACTCCTGACATTAAATATAGAGTTAAGTCAGAGTTTAGTTATCCTATTTTCAAAATTGCTAATAAAGGAACAAGTAAAGAGGTTATAGTTAAATTTACAGGACCTAAACAAGGAATAGTAGTATTTAAAATGCCAGACTCACCTTATTATATAGGTTATGAGTCTGAAGAGTGGTTTGAACATACTAACGACTATTGGCAAGATGTAGCTTACAATCCAGTAAGAGGATTACATGATAAACAGTTAATTATATGCTGGAATGGACCAGAAACGGATAAAGTTATTCGATTTTATGATGCGAAAAATGATTGTACATTTACTACAAAAGGTTGTAGAAAAGGAACTTCATACACTAATTATCTGTCTTACCCACTTCCAGACGATAAGTTTCTTATAGAAACATATAGAGAATTAGAAGATTGACTAAATGTTAAGTATTGAGTTTAAAAAGTAAAAAGTAAAAAGTAAAAAGGATTACAAAATGGATGAATTAAAAGAGTATAGGTCTATTAAAGTAGTAAAAGCAAAACCAATGAAATATCATGAGGCAGGTCATTGGGGATATGTTAGAGATTATGATGTAGGGAAAGACGAACAAGAAGGGTATTATGTTGAATACGAAGATGGTTATAAAAGTTGGAGTCCAAAAGAGGCTTTTGAGAAAGGCTATGTGGAAATAGAGAAAGAATCAAAAACATATGGAAATAGTTGTATCAAGAAGAATTATAAAGGTTTAATATGAGGATAAAACAGTATTTAAGAGACGGAAAAATACATACAGGGCTAGAAGTAACAAGGTTAGATTTAGATAATCTGCTAAAGAAATATGACTTTATTGGTGTTTCAAAAGCAGATAAGCCTGCTATTGTGGAAGCATTATCAGGAGATGTTGTTGGTGTAGTAATGGGAGATATAAATAATATAGAAGAGATACATAACAATGAAGAACCTATTGCAGAAAATCCAGATTGTTGGTTTGTTAGCAACAGAGCAATGAAACCATATAAACCTTTAGATGGAGACTTTAGTATTGGTGAAGCAAAAGAATTATTGAAATTAGGTTACAGAGTGAGACATAAGCTCTGGAAAGATAGTTTTTTAATTTATGTGCCAGGAAGTAAATTTAAGATAAACAGACCGCCTTTATTAGGTGTATTTGAAGAAGGTACGGAAGTGAATTATGAAGCCCATATCGATGTTGTTGATATTTGTCCTATAACACAAAAAATCTTTGTTAAACCTTATGTGTTTACACAAGATGACATAATGCGTTATAAATGGGTTATAGAGAAGTAAAATAAAAAGGGTGAATAATGATTTTAAAAGGTTATGTTGAATACAGAGGCGACATAGGACCAATTAAAGCTGGATGGCCTGATATGGGAATTTGTAATAAATAGGAGACGGTGGAGATGCTTTAATGGCTAATATTAAACGACTAGTACTATAAAAGGAGAATAAATGAATAGACAAGAAATGATTAACAAACTAAGAGATTTAGCTGATTACAATGAAGAAGAAGCAGGTAATGTAAATGATGCTGAGTTATTAAGACAGATTGCAGATGAATTACAAGTAGAAGTAGATCCTATCAATAAAATTGTAGAGTTAAATGAAGAAAGATACGGATTAAGTTTTAATCCGACTCAAGCATACAGTAAACTATATGAAGAATTAGAAGAGTTTAAAGAAGCTGATCTAAATAATGACAATATAGAAATGCTAGATGCATTAAATGATATCATTGTCATTGCTGTAGGAGAAATTAGAAAGATGGGATATAATCCAGAAAGTACATTAAATGAGACAATTAAAGAAATTAGTTCAAGAGAACAAGACCCAGCTCAAAGGCATAGATGGATGAGTAAAGGAAAACATCCAGGAGAGAAATGGTTAAAAAATAAAAGTCAAGATAAATCAACTTTATATAAAGCAGATTTCAATAAAGCAAGGATAAAGTAATGGAAACTAAAACTATAGCAGAAGATTTATTAAGTAAAGTGTTTGCTTTGTTTGAAGCTCCTGCAGCTCCTAAAGGAGTAACTGTATCTAGTGGTATGGTTGCTGGAGTATTCTTACAAGGATTATTATCTTCTAAAGTTTATAAGTTTAAAGATTTAGAAACTAATAAGGAAGATATAATAAAAGTACTGGAAGATATAAAGAAATGTAGTGAAGATACGCTAAAGGAGTTATATGCTTAGTATTAGACAAGGATTAGCTAAAGACGCTAGGAAGTTTGTAAATAGTACAATTCCTACCCCTTTCTATGACATAAAAGGCAATAAACACTTACTATTTAAGAATAAGGATTTTACAGGATACAAGCAAACTAACAATAACTCAGTATATGTTATTTGGAAACGTATTAGAGGTTTATCAGTTACAGTACAGATACACCATAGAACTATACATAAGTTAGAAGAATTGGGTTTAATAGAACCTAAAGGATAAGACATGCTTTCAGATTTAAAACTATTTAATGTAAGATTTACAACACAGCAGTTAAACTCTATAAATAAGTTTATATATAAGATAGATAAAGCTATACCTTTTAATTCAGATGTAGTAATGTTAAAGTTAGTAGAGCTTCAAATCCCTATCGATAAATATAATACATATGATAAGTATATTCCTACTTTATCGTTAATACTTAAAAATGTGTTTAAAGATGTTACTATAGGTAGAATTAAAGGTACGATGGTAAAAGGTAAAAGTTTATACCAGCCTGGATTTTATAACAGATGGTTAAAGTCTTTAGAATTGGATTTAGTTGAGTATACTAATACTTTTATTAAAGTACCTACAATCTTAGTTAAAAGTGCTAAAGAACTTGATTCTGTCGATTACTTAGTTAAAGACTATTTGAGGTTTATAGAAAATGATAATACAATCAACTCTTGAAAACTATCAAAGTGTTAGAGGTAAATTAGATTATTGGATACACTATAATTGTGGAGTATTTAAAGCTAAAAACAAGTCTTGTCCGTTAAGTACTTTTAATAAAGATGATCTTATATGGACATCTAAAGACATATTTCCAAAACCTTTAGACAGTGAAATATTTTTAAATGATAAAATGATTCATATTAAAGCTACTGATGAATATTTTTTATTTCTTAATGGCTTTAATAAAGAGATCGTGAGAAAATGGATAAAAACCCAAGTCAAGAATAAAGAGTGTTTAGATGACTATATAAAACACAATTACCAAACTACTTTAAATAGGTTAAGTAAATACGACTTATTTGAAATCATATTAGACTATATATAAAGGAGTGTTAATGAAAAAGTTATGGTTTCCTGACTGGATAGAAAAAGAAGACAAATTTAGAGAACACGAATATCAATTAGGTATTTATGGACAGTTATTAGAAACTACTCCAAAACATGAAAAACATTATAAAGAGATCATTAGGAGAATAAAATCAGATCTGCGTAATCTTAAAAAAATTAAACTTCCTAGTGAAGTAGAAAAGGAAAAAGAATGAGTGTAAAATTATTATACACAAGCCCTTTATGGCTTATTAGTAACGGTATTAGACAAAGTCATGATACCACTAATAAAGCAGATAGTTATTGGTTAGATGGTATGGGTACAGAATGTCCATATTGTGGTTCAAACAAGTTAGAAGAGTCGCTTAGTATGTATGGATGTAATGTAACAAGTATATGTAAAGATTGTGGAGCTAATCTACAAACACATATAGGAGAAAAAGATTATAATTTAATCAAACGAGTAGGGTTTAAGTTTAAACATGAAAGTGTTTTAGAACATAGTCTTATTGTATTTGAGTTCGAAGCGAGTAGAGCTTTGTTACAAGAACTGAGTAGACATAGAATTGGTGTTAGTCCTACTATTAAATCTACGAGATATACACTTAAAGAGCTAAAAAAAGAAAAACCTTTTACATGGATTGAAGGTAGAGAAGAAGTTTATAAAAGAGCTGCTAAATACCTGTATATGATTAAAGATGATAACAATACAGTTTATAACGCAGTAAACCATGACAGTATTAAAGCACTAGAAAATTTAAGAAGACTAGTGGTATCAGGTTTTAGTAATGATAGAGTAAAATATATTTTACCAGAAGCTTATAAATTTAAAGGACAAATTAGTTTTAACTTAAGAAGTCTTATGCATTTATTAACATTAAGACTAGCTAAAGATGTTTTACTTGAATTTAGGATTTTATCTTTAGCAATGTTATCTATTTTACCAGATGACTATAAAAACCTACTTAGACAAAATGATCAATTAGATGCCTTAGAAGACTCATTAGGTATGCAGTTAACAGGTATGATAAGTAATCTACCTAAAATATACACTGTAGAAACAAACGATTTTAACTAAAGGAGCTACATGAAATTAAAACATTTTAAATTAGAAGAATTTAATTGTCCTTGTTGTGGACAATGCAATATGGATGAGAGTTTGTTACAAAAACTTGATAAAGCTAGAGATATTGCAGGAATACCTTTCCATATTAATAGTGGTTATAGATGTAAAGAACATAATAAGTCTATAGGAGGTTCTCCTAACTCATCACACTTAAAAGGTTTAGCTGCAGATATCAGAACTGCTACTATAAAAGATAGGTATACTATCCTAAAAGCATTACTATTTGTAGGGTTTAATAGAATTGGAATTGGAAAGAATTTTATCCATGTAGATATAGATAAAGATAAAACACAAAACATTATATGGGATTACTATGAATAATATCGATTTTGAATATCATTATACTACCTCTGATGAGGTGTATGATGCTATATATCAAACAAATGAAGCATATGAAATGTTTTCATATATGCTTTTAAAAGGCAAAGATACAGTTACTGTAGAATATGGTATACCTAAATTCTATGATGATGGATCTGATTATGTACTTGAGACTAAAGGTATGTTATACATCAGTTTAGATGATATTGCTGAAGAATGCGATATCGTTGAATTACTTAGACAGTTTATTAAAGATAAACATTGTAAATCAAAGGAGTAGTATGAAATTAAAAGAATTACAAAATAAGATTACAGATATTTCTAACTATATTATAAAGTTAGAAGATAAACTTAAAAATAAATATGCTCATACACCAGCTGTAACTTATGAAATTAGATTAGATATAGATAATTGTACTAAAGAGCTAGTAAAACTAAGAGGTGAGTTTGATAGACTGATAGGGGAAAGTAGTGAATAAAATATTTACACTACTTAAAGCTATATCTATTACTATATTTATTATGGTAACACTTATAGTTATGTTTTATTCTTCTTATTTACTTCTACCTATTTCTATTGCAGCAATCATATTTACAATTACTTATATATCACTAAAAGAGTCCTCTTATTATTAAAGAGGGTTCAATTTAGTTGGTATAACTGCATTTATATTTACTAAATCGAATGGATTATTTATAAGTTCGTATTTACTAAATATATTACTATTAAATATAGATTGATCTTCTATACCTAAAGCATTATAAGCAATCTCTCCTATACCAAATGATAATAATCTATTTTTTACCATATTATAAACTACTTTTTGTATTCTTATCCAATAAGCTGGGAACATTAAAATACCGTAATCAGATAAAGCTTTTATCTCTATAGGCATTTCTTCTTTATAGTCAGGAAATGCTTGTATAACTTTAACTACTGCTTCTTTATGGCTTACTCCTACATCTCTTAGATGTCTATAGTAAGTTTCTTTAGCTACAATATCTGATAAGTCATTCATCATTACACCTGTTTTTACAATTTCTGATTTAGGAGACAATAAGAATTGTTGTACATAAGATACTACATCATCTTCTTTCTTATACTTAGCTATGTGTTCCATAGCAGTTTTCAACCTCTCTTCAAATATTTTAGTGCTTTCAAATTTACCTAAAGGTTTAGCTATTCCTCCTAATACTTCTTCTAAGTTGTAACCAAACTTAGCTAACTTCATTATACCCTTAGCAACTAGAGTATTGTTACCGTTCTTATCTAATAATAACTTTTGTAATACTGTTTCGATATCAGCTTGTAATCCTGATATAGTCTCTGTATATGAGTTATTGATTACATCTGAACTAATAGAGTTAATAAACCCGTTCTTAACTGCGTTAGCCATAGGATGGTTATCAAATCTATCTCTAGCCTCTAAATATTCTTTCTCTGCTTTCCTAATCTCTTCTGTAGTAAATCCACTAGACTCTCTTAATATATTATATTTATATCTTTTAAGTACCATATCTAATCTTACTTCATCTAATGTTCCCATCTCTTTCATAATTCTATGACCGTATTGAGCTATTTTAGTTACAGGTACTCCCATAGTTGCTAAATACTCATTATTAGAAATGATATCAGCTCCGATCTTCTTAGGGTTAGCTATAACCATACCTAATTTAGCACTAGATACTATATGTTTAAACACTTTACTAGTAATTCTTAATTTTTCAGATTTAAAGATACTATCTTGTTTTTCTCCTAATAACCAATAACTTATATCTTTTCTAACTAATGTTACATTTTCATTAAAGTTTTGTACATTAGATAATACTTTAGGTTTAAGGATATATTTTTGTTTTACTTCTTTAGGTAAATCCTCATAATGTAAATCTGTACCTAATTTTATAAAGTATGGATGATCTATGTCTTGTGCTTTAATTAAATTCAATAGATTATTAAGTCTAGGATCGTTAAGAGAACCTATCTTCATAGTTAAAGACTCTTCCAATAATCTATCTCTAATAACTATAGTGTCGTTAGCTGTTGCCATATGTTGTGTAGATCTAATAACTACATCTTTAGCATCAGTCATATAACCTAAAGTATTCTCCTCTTCTTCAGTTAAAACTATTTTGAACTTTCTTTCTTTCTTAGACTCTCTGTTTATTGTAACTACATTATTAGCTTCTAGATTACGTTTATACTTCATTATGATATGGTCTGGTACATAAACATCTTGTTGGTTGTACCTAATATCTGTTCCTATACCTTTAGTAGTTACATCATCATAAACTTTTCTATATATAATTCCTATAGTAGTATCTGTAGGTTTTCTTAATACCTTCCATCCATTTTCCTCAATTAAATCGTAATTATCTAATTCATCTCTAGTTATGACTTTAGTTTCTATTTTCTCTTTAGCTACTTTCCTGTTGAATGTTTGATGTACATACCTTAATGATTTAGTATTACCTTTATTATTATGTACTTTATGTGTATAAGACCTTAAAGCTAATGCATTATCAGATAATATGTTTTTTAGGTCTTTATGTTCTAGTAACTGTTTTATATTATCAGTAGTAGTTTTTTCTTTCTCTGCTAACTTCTTAATACTTAATAAAGTAACTACTGCTTCTGCATTATGGTTATCACCGAATAATTCATATGTATTATATACTAAGTTTTTACCTACTTTTTTGTTTACTACTACTTCAGCTATTTCATCTAATAACCCAAACTCTCTTCTATTAAAGTCATTAGAATACATATCTAAAGCTTCTTCTATAGGTTTATTTCTTACGTTTATAGGTAAGTCATAATAACTATGTAAAGGTACTTTATTAACTGTTTTATCTAATAAACTCTTCTCTTCTTTAGTTAAGTTTTTAGTAGCTTCTTCAAATCTAACCATACCTTCATCGATCATTCTACTACTATCTTCTATAATATTTTGATATAGAGATAGTAATTCATTTTTAGTTTTACTATCAGCTAAAGGTTTAATATTTGTATAGTGTAGTATCTTCTGTAAAGGAGTATTTTCTTCGTACAACTCCATTACTTTATCAAAAGCTGTAGCATATACAGGAAACTTATTTTTAAGTTTCTTATGTATTTCTTTTAAAGCTTTAACGCTTAATGCTTCTCCTTTATTAACAAAAGCTGCTCTAATAGCTTCATTTGCTCTAATAAGAGTAGCTTGTTCAATTCTATCATCTACTCTTTTCTTTGGTGTATAATTCTGGTGATCATCCTTATAAATTTCATCTACTTTCTTATCTTTGTACATAACACTACCATTAGATGTTTTAGAAGATACAGCTCTATATAAAAACCCTTTGTTTATAGTAGAGGATACAGATTTAGCTAATAAGTCAGGACTAAGGTTAAACACTTCTTCTCCGTTTTTAGTTTTAAACATTATATCTTTTTTGTACTTAGTACTTTCAGTATAGTTTTTAAAATCTCCTTTCATAAAAGCTTTTAATACTGCTCTTAATCTAAACGCAATATTAGTTAAATAAGCTATAAGGCTATCTCCTAGTCTTTTCTTATTACTCTTTTCTGTATGTTTAGTTAAACGGTTATTTACTTTATCTCTAAAATCTTTATCTGTTGTATATAAAGTAACAAATTCATTAATTTGATCTTGTACTTTTTCATAAGACTTAATATGTTGCATTCTATTGTCATCACTCATTGTTTTAGTTAGTAAATCTAAAGCGACTGTAATATGGTGTAAGTTTATATCTTTACTATTTCTGACATTATGTACTTCATGGAAATTAGTTTTAGTAGCTCTTTCATTTATATATCCACTTACTATTGCATGTGCAATTTCGTGTTCTATCACTTCTTTAGTTAATAATTTTTTATCTTTTACATATACAGTATCTGTTGTAGGATCATACTTAGCATCTTCTGACATATTAGGGTCTACTTTAAACTCAGGTAATAGACCTTCATACCCTACTCTTCGTATAAATTCTGACTCGTCTTTTAATTTCTCCATCCATTTAGACAATCCTGATCTAGATTTAGCCTTATGTATTTTTTTAGTTTTAACTTTTTTAGGTTTTGCTTCTACTTCAAACCCGAATAAATAACTACTATCCTCATCAAACATAGAATCAATTAATGTTTGTTTTTGTGTTTTACCTTCTGCTATTTCTTGTTTAATATTATTAATAAAAGTTTTAGCTGCTTTTAAACTTTCTTTATCTTTCTCTTCTAATTTTCTACTCTCTATTTCAGCTACCATTAATTCCATAGATTTAAGTAGTTCTTCTTTAGTGTCATAATCTAATAACACATCTTTAGTAGCTTTTATATACTCTTCTTGGAATATAGCTGCTATATTAGGATCAGCAATTATTGCATCTTGAATACCGTATATATTAAAATCTTTACCTACTCTTTTTTTAGTAGCTATTGTTGCTTTAGCTAATATAGCTTCATCTGTACTGTGTGTAGTTAATGTACCGAATGTAGTAAACAGAGGTACTTCTTCTACTCTCATTACTTGATATGGATTACCATTCTCATCAGTAACTTCTTCTATAACGTTATTTCTTTTCATTAAAGGAATACCGTATTGCATTAAGTCTTTAAAGTCTGCTCTTCTTCTTCCATTACGGAAATCTATTGCTGTTAAAGCAGGTAGTATTTTTAAAGGTATGTTAAACTTAGTTGATAAATTCTTAGCTACATCAAACATAGCTTTAGTTCTTTCATCGAAAGACTCAAAATATTTACCTTTAGCCTCTTCTTCGATAATAGAATATAAGATTTCAGGAATATGTCCTTTAGATTTTAAAACTTTAATAAGTTTACGTTTTAGGGCTGAGTCTTCTAAAGGATTATAGTTTTCAGGTAGATGTTCATTTTCTAGTAATTTAGTTACATACTTATTTGCTTTTTTTCTACCTTCTACATCTCCTTTTTCTAAAGCTGTAATTAAAGTATCTGCTATATCTTTAGCTATTGAACTTCTAGCTCCTGATTTTGATTGTTGATATATAAGAGATACTGTAGGTATTTTAGCTATATCTCTTAAATTTCTAAATATACCACTATCTAATAAATCTTTTAGTTTTTCTTTCTTGTTTTCAATGTCTGTATCTTCATTAAGTTCACTATCTATTTCATCTAAGAAATCTAGTTCTGTATTTGATTTAGTTTCATTGTTTAATATTCTTTTAATACCTTCTTCTGCTAACTGGTAAGGATCTCTTACTGTTTTAGTATCTTTATCTCTTTTAAATATACCTAAACCTTTAGCTAATTCTATTAATGCTGCTCTTTGTTCTGGATTAGCTGTATTTAATTTCTGCATAATCATAATAGAAAACCCACTAGCTGTAGCATCCGGTTCTACATTAAACGTTGTATTGATTGTGTTTTCATCTTTAGCTTTTACTAAGTCTGCTATACCTATAAGTGCTTTGTATACTTCAGTAGGCATTTGTCCTTTAAATGCTTTACCTGTATTTATTAATCTAGCTATCTTATCTAATAAAGCTCTCTCTGTAGCCTTCTCCTCTACTATAGCATTAACAAAACCTTTGATATAAAATATATCATCTTTATTATTCTTATCTAAATCTTTAATAGTGTTTACTAATTCTGTTATAGCCTGTTCTGCAGTTTGACCATCTTTAGTTACATCTAATACCTCTTCTATACCTGCATACATAACTTGTTCTGCAATACTTCCTTTTTCTATTGTTACAGGATCTCCTAATCTAATGGCTCCCCTAACAAACTTTTCTAGCTGAGCGTTAAGAAAACTGTTTAAGTCATGTAATCTAGCATTCCTTACAAATGCATATGTAGGAAACCATTTAATTTCTTCAGGGTAACTACCTTCTTCTAGTTTTTGATCTATTAACCAGTTAACTGCAGACTCTACAGGACTCATCATAGATACATTCTGACCTAATGTAGATGTCTTATTAGCTTTACTGTGTGTATCATGTAAACCTAACACTTTAGCTATATTAGCAACTTCAGGTAAGTTAGACTCTCTAATGAATGTACTAAAAGGTTTATCCATATTGTTTTCATATTCTCTAGCTAATGTTAATAACATATCAGTAAAAGATTTATCTAGTTTAAGATCTACTGTCTCCATAATATCCCTAAACAATTTATTAAGATTTGTTACTTTCATGTAATCTCCTTTAGCTAATTCTTTAGCTGAAGGTTTTTCCTTAGGAGGATAAGTAATTAAAGTCTCTCTAACTAATCTACTTAGTGGATTTATAGTACTGTTAAGTGCAGTATATAATTTATTACCTATTAATTCGTTATAGCCTTTAAACAATGCCTTTTTAAAATCTGCTATCTCTCCAGCATTAAACATTGACCTGTCTAACACTAAAGATACAGAAGGCATATTAGTTACATTTACTTTACCTTTAGTTTCTTCAGAATAGAAATCATTTACTACAGGTAATTCTCCAGTCTTTACTATTCCTTGTCTTTCTAGTCTTTCTATTTGTTCTATACCTATCTTATAATATAGCATCTCTCTATAAGCAGCTTCTTCTTTAGTTAATTTACCATTCTCTTTAGTTGCTATTCCTTGAGTATATGCTATCTCTCTACCGATTACGGTAGCTAATCTAGCTAAAGGAATATTTACAGTACCTGTTTCTTTATTTACAATACTATTTACATCTAAACCTTCTCTATCAACTTTAGCTAATTCACTACTTATACTGTCTATTATATGTTTCATAGTAATGATATTCTCTTTTACGTTAACATCATTACTGAATATATCATAAAAGCTTTCATTTAAGACTTCCCTATTACCTTCCCAGAATAATCTTTTCATTCTAACTTTAGTCATATTATCTAATACAGTAGGTATAGAAGCTATTTCATATCCTACTTTACTTTTTATATCTTTAATTAATGTTGTAATGTCTTCTGCTTTTATATCCCATATAGAAAACTTAGGTCTTCTATGCAACATTTCAGCTAACATTTCTTTAGTAGCTTCTTTATCAATTGTAGTAAAATACTTTTCAAATTCTTCTTTAGTTATACAACTCATTTAATCTCCTTAACAGATCATACCTGCTTTATCTAGTCTTTTAAAAATTTCTGCTAACGTTTTCTTATCTGCTTTCTCATTCAATATCGTATATTCCATCGCAGTACCTTTATCTTCTTCTGCCTTAGTACTATTTTCAAACTCATATTTTATAGTCTTAGCAACTTCTTTGGCTTGTCTAATTATATCATTTAAACCTACTTGAGTGTTTTTACTACTCAGTTCTAATAATTTAATATTAGAGTCTAATAATGATAATTCTTTTTCTGTAGGTAGTTTTAAATTCGAAATGTCTTTATCTTTTAAAAAGTTAACTAATGATTTAAGACTCTTTAATTGCCCTTTAACTGCTTTTAGTATTTCTATATCTACTACATGTGTTTTATTAGTATTATTCAATAAAGCTTGATACTGTCTATTTACATGACTAGTAAGTTTTGTATAGAAGTCTTTACTGTTTTTAAATTTAGTTTCTCCTATAAAAGCAGATAATAAAGGATCAGATATCAAGTTATTTAACATACTAGGCTTATTAGCTATTAAATCTGTTATATAATCTGTTAATAGATCTATTTCTTTATCTGTTAGATTGTTTTGTTTTTTAGTTAATGTATCTCTAATATTATCTTTAGTTAATGACTTATCTATCTCACCTCTACCTGTTAGTTTATCATAAAGTTTTTCTATGTTATTTATATTAGACCCTATTGCTTCTTCTTTTTCAGGTAATACATTACTTAAGTTTTCAAGTGCTCCACCTGTAAAGTAGGCTTTTCTATTTTGTTCAGGTTCTTTATTTGCAACTTCTAAAGCTTTCTTCAGAGCATCAATGACTTCTTTAGCTTTCTTACCATCTAGACTTATATCTTCATTAATAACAGTCTTTACTGCTTCTTGTGCAGTTTGTTGAATATCTGGAGTATTTTCTAAATCTATTTCTGATTTTGAAGTATCTGCATAAGCTTCTATAGTACTTTCAAATACTTCTTTATTAGGTACTTCTTTACTACTACCTTCTGCTATTTTAGCGTATGTCTGTTTAACGATAGTCTGTTTTAAAGGATTAGCTTCTTCCTGTAACGAGTTCTCTCCTTTAAATAGTTCAGGACCAGTTTTACTATCTCCAAAATCAATATTCTCATCTGTTAATGTTTCATTCTTTTTACCGAATAAAGTATTATATGCATCTACTTTAATATCTAAAGCTTTATTTACTACATCCTTTACTTTCTTTAATTGTTCTTCATTAGTCTCATTTACTTTAGTGTTATCTAAAGACTCTTTTAAAGCTACTAACTTATCTAAAGAAAGATTACTAGCTAGTTCTTTAGTCTTATCTTTAGCTTCCTTCATTAAATTGTGTACTATAGTAGTGTTAGGTGTATTATTATGTACTTTTACCCCATTTACTGTAACTGGTCCAGTTTTAGTTCTACCTAGATGTATAGGTCTACTTAATCCATTGATTTGTACTATTGCTTGGTTATTACTGAATACAGCTTTATCTAATAAACTTGCTATATGTGCTTTAGCTTCATTTTGTTCTTTTTCTGTAAGAGGGGTATTTATGACAGACTCTATTTGTTTAGATGTTATTATGTCATTATACTTAATAGCTGCTTGCTCTAATGTATCTAAAAATGAGTATGTTAAATCTTCATTGTTAGTTAGACTATCTATATCTTTAGCATAAGTATCTACAGTATTTTTAATAAGATTTATACTGCTTTCAGATACTTTCTCTTTAAGTAATTCTTCTATACTTACTTTACTGTTACTTTTCTTTATTATATGTTCTAATAATTGTTTAGTGTCAGGACTTATTACTTCTTCTAAGGTCTTATCACTATTACTCTCTACGTCAAACTCTTCAAGTTTACTTTTCAATTCATTAGTAAATGCTTTAGTCTCTTCTACAGTTTTACCTTCAAGGTTTATATGGTTTAGCAAAGATTGTTTTAAAGTTGCTACTTTTTTCTCATCTATATTAGATGCTTTTACAGCTTTTACAGTGTCTTGGAAAAGAGCTGACTTATCCGGATGTTCTTTACTTAATTCATCTAATGTTTTAGTTAAGTCTTTAGATTTTAGTATCCTATCGTAAATTACTCTATTTTGTTCATTAGTCTTTCTTAAAGCTTCAACAGCTATCTTATTATGCTCATCTTTAACACTAAGATGATCGTTATCTACAATCTTAGCTGCATTAGTCATTCGATGTTTTCTTATAGTATAGTCTGTTACATCTTTAATTAAAGACATAGTACCTAATACAGATTTTACTGTAGCACTTGGTGTTGTACCTACTACATGTAATGCACCTGCTCCAGCTGCTGCTGAACCTGCATTTCCAGCTATTTCTTTTAGTGTTTCTCCTGTAAGTAAAGCAAATGAGCTATTACCATTTTTTATATTGTAGTCATGCCATTCCTGTAAAAACTCTTGAGTATATTCTCCTGCTACTGAAGCAGTTATTTTTGTAAAAGGTTTTACAATATTAGTAGCTGCTATGCCTGTCAATCCTATAGCTTTTACTATAGCAGGTTGTTTACTAGCTAGAACATTTAACTGTTTAAATAAAGTATCTTTACTGCCAGTAAACATAGCATTTTTTAAAACATCTTTAGTACCTGCTTTTAATAAATTAAAATCAGCTCCACTAATAACAGAGTCAATAGAAAAGTATAATAATTTAGTTTTCGTGTCTAAATCTTTACCTGTTATCTTCTTATATTCTTCATTGACTTCATTAGTATGCATAAATCCTACAATCCAACCTTTAGAAGCTGCACTATCAGCTAACTTAACCGTCCCCTTAGTAACCTTTAAACCGAAACTAGCTGCATCTTTAGCTATTTTATTCATTACACTATCTGTAGTAGCTTTCTTTAATAGAGCCTTACTAGCAAGGTTATCTACGAATTTAGTACCTTTAGCTAATCGAGTAGCATAACTAGCTAATTTTACTTCTGGAGTAAGTATCATTGTAGCCATTTCACCTGTACTTTCAGCCATGGCAGTAAAAGGACTTTCTATACCGTGAATAAATCCTTTTACAGAACTGTCTATAAATCCTGTAGAGTTTTTACTTAATTCAGCACTTTCTCTATTATATTTATTTATCCAGAATTTATCTACATTCCATCTTTCATTTAAAGCTTTTTCTAATTTATCATTCTTATCTAAGATATAGTCTCCAGCAATATCAAAATGTTCTTCTACACTCTTAGATAAAAGTAAAGCACCAGCTAAAGCACCTAAACCTTTCTCTGCATATCCTGCTAGTTCTCCTGGGATTTTAGCTATTGATATAGCAGCTCTTTTACCTACATTAGCCCAATCTTCTTTTTTAGCGTCTTTATAGTTAGTTTCTCTGGTATTGATACCTTCTATTTCTTGATCTAGTATTCCTTCATTTATCTTATAAGGATTTACATTAGCTGCATTAACTTGTTCTAAATTATTTTTCTCTCTAGCTATAATACTATACTCATAATAAGCTTTAGCTAAATCTAAATGCTTTTGTGCTTCTTCTGGATTATCGTCATAAGCTTTAGTTATATCTCTTACATCTTTCTTATAAGCTTCTTCAATAGGGTCTATAATCTTTACACTATCATTTAGTTTATTCATATAAGTTATAGCCTGTGTATCCATTTTTTCTTTTAATTTAGATACAGTTGTAGGTTGTATTCCGTTTAAATCGATTGTTTTATCCATATTATCCTCCAGGACGTTTATTTAAAATGTTTAATATACTCTTTCTTTCACTCGTATTTTTGATACCTAAAGCATTAAGTCCATCATTAAGATATATGTACTTAGTGGTAGAATCTTTTAAATCACCCCCCCTAGCTTTCATATAAGCTTCTACTAAAAACGCATCTCTATGAATAGTAGATACGAAATTACCTTTTTTAGTTACATACCTTTTAGGTACTCCTACACCTCCTGTATTAGGATCATATATTAATCCATTATCTACCATACGTTTAATCCCTTGTGTATCTCCTTTAAATTTAGAAGTTAATGTACCTATTACACTTTTATAAGTTCTACTATTAATGTAGTAATTATCTCCTTCTAGTCCTTTACTAAAGAAACTATCATTATTCTTTACCACTTTATCAAATTTTTCAGGATCAGTACCTAAATACTTATTTATAATTTTATAAACAGCTTCATTTGCTTCTGTTATCTTCTTTGCATTGTTTACGTTTACTAAAGTCTTATACCTATCTTCATCCATCATTTCTCCGTTATACCATACTTTACCTGATACCATTTCCATAATAGTTGTTTCACCGTCTTTCTTTATAACCCAAGCAGGACTACCATTAGATTTAAGCTTATCATACTGTTGCTTTTGTATTTTAAGTTCTCTGTTTGAGACCTTATCTTTCTTTTGTTCTTCTAATAAACCTTTATTAAGTTCCCATTTTTCATTAGCTATATTTATGCTTGCATTAACGTTACTAGTCTGAGCCGAGTAAAGCCTTGATAAAGCATTAAGTTCTCCTGCTTGAGCATTCTTTGCATTTGCTTCTGCATCTTTCACTTTTAGTTCTGCTGCTGTCTTATCATCATCATTAACAATTTTGTGTTTTATCTGGTTTACATTAGCATTATTTAAGTCGATTGTAGAATTATTCACTCTTTCAGTTTCAGCTAATTTCTCGTTCTCCAACTCTAGAGTTTTATCAGCTATAAGCATTCTATGTCTTCTTTCTAACTCTGCTAACTTATCCTGTTCAGCTTGTCTAAACAACTCAGCAGTAGTAGTTAGTGTGTCAGTTGCTGTAGTTACACCTTGATTAACTTGATTAGCTGCTATACCCATTAACTGGTTAGAATCACTAAAATTAGCTCTTATATTATTCCATTGCATATCATATCCTTATTAAATACTAGAACCATCTACATGGTTTTTAGCTGCTCTATCTAGTCTTGCTGCTTTCTCATCAGCTGTTAAAGTATTACCTGCTAAAGCATTACCTACTCTAGCTCTTCTATCTAATTGCTCATTTATTAAAGTTGCTTGGTTAGCTAAGTTTCTATTAGTTACACTCTTTTGGAATGCGTATTGTTTTTTAGCTAAAGCATAATTCTTAAAACCTAAATATGCGTTAGCTAGACCTGCTGTTGCTCCTACTACACTTGCTCCTGCTTGTAAATTCTTAGTCCAAGCACCGGTATTTTCTGGAGTAGGACTATTAGGGTTATTAGGATTAACTATTCTCCCCTGACTATCTACTTCTCCAACACCTCTTATCGATTGTCCTCCTGCTATATCAGATACATCCCCAACATATCGAGTAGGGGCAGTACCATATGTATTACTTACATTTGAGTAAGGAGATACTAAATCTGGATTACTTAATATAGTCGTAGTATCTATATTTGTATTCGTATTTGTGTTAGGTACTCCTACATCTACAACTATTTCCTCTGTACTACCTACATTGGGTGATGTATACCCATATAAAGCTTCATCACTTGTAGGGTCTATTATATTGCTTCTATTTCCCATCATTCATCCTTTTACTTTACTTTTATTTATAATTATACTCTAACTTAGTATCGAGGTAAATCTACTTGTACTTTACTCGTAGTATCAAACAATAAAGTATAATCTGTTTGCATAGATACAGCTTTATACCTTTGACTATCTAAAGGAGTGTACTCTGGTACTATTTTAGCTATACCATTTGTTTGTTCTAACCAAGCTAAAAAGTCAGTAGTTAGATAACTATCATCCAACTCTTCAAATTTATTATACATTTCTTCAAATCGTTTTTCTGCTCTTTCTAAGAAGTCTTCTTGCTTTCCTTGTTCTTGTTCTAGTTTAGCTTGATAATAAGTCTGTGTCCCGTAAGCTGTAATAGCAGCAGTAGTAGTAACAGCATATATTACATCATCCCAGTCTCCTGCCATAGAAGCTAGGGTTAGTACAAATACGTCTAAAGCTGCTCTAAGCCAAGGTACTTTAACATTTTTATTTATAACTTTTATAGTTTTCTTTACTGCTATCATAAGCAATAAAGCTTCTCCTATAGCTATAGCTGCTTCAGTACCTGCACCAAGTGTAAGAATACTAACAGCTATTATAATAACTATTGTTAACACTTCTAAGAATATACCAAATTCTTCTGTTTGATACCAAGCTAAGTGTTGTACATCTAGAGCATTAGTACAAAGCTTTAATGATTTGTACATTATTTGACTTTTTTCTATAGGAGTAAACTCAGATATAATACTATAAGCTACAGGAAAAGGAAAATTGTCAGATGTAGGTTTATCATTAACCATACCTTTATAATCCCCATTAGTTATAAATACCATACTATATATAGCATTAAAAGTATATTCAAAATAAGAAGTATCATCTACCCATTTACGTACTTTAAGGTAATCATCTGTTATTTCATGTTCATAAGTTCTATCACCTTTCTCAGCATCATTTACATAAACTTTATCTAAAGTATCCCATATCAGTACACAATCTATTTTCTTATACCTGTAAGGTAATAATCGTTTACCTGTAATAGTTAAATCTTCAGTACTCCATGAAGTATTTTGATTATGAATGAATTCAGTCATAGTATACAAATATTTACTTACTATTTCGTCTGGATCGTTAGGTTGTATGTAAAACCATATATAGGCATCTAATACCTTATCGATATCCTCATTGTTTTTTAGGTTGTCCATGACATCATCATAATCAGTACCTAATAGCTTACAAGCTTTAACTTGTGAATTATACACGTTTTCATCATAATCTTTATCCCAAAACTCTCCATCATTTCTTATAATGATTACAGGCATAGTATCTAATACTTTTATGCTATCTCTAGTCAAGGCTAAATCTTCTTCATCGTTAGCTGTAAGGTTATATAAAGATATGTTAAACTTATCTTTAGAATCTTCATCTTCACTAAATTCGAAGTATAAATATAAATCATCTTCATTAAACGTATAATCTTCTGTTATAGTATTACTATCTGTATAAGTCACTTCTTCTACAGTACTACTGTGTACTGTATCTACACTTTCATCTAAATCATCATCACTTGCAATTATATCGATATTAGTCAGTCTAGTGTATTTGCTAGTTGTATTAGTAGGATCATCAGGATATTCCCATTTCTCATTAGCTTCATACTCCTCTACCTTTACCCCTGTAAAAGTAGCATCTCCTTTATTATCGTCTCCTGAATCCATTAATAGAGTCGTACTATAAATAGAGAAATTATCATCATCCTGTTGTTGTATAACAAAAGAACCGTCAGTTAAATCGTCTATGTCTTCATCTTTATCTACGGATACTAAAAACAGTTTTACATAATCAGTATCGTCTTCTGTATCTTCATATGCTACCCATATATCAAAAGTTCTACCTGATTGATCGTTATACTGCTCTATCCAATTTAACATGATCTCTAATCTAGTATCAGCATCTGAGTCTATATTAATGTCTATACCATCAAAACTAATAAATAAATCAGTACCTTCTTCGTGTTTAGAGCCTTTAAATTTTATATAATAGATTTCATGACCTTTTTCTATTTCTGATTGACTCTTAGTTAAGTTAAAATATTCATATCTAGTTAAATGTTTACGTCTAATATCAATATCCATATTATCAGAATTTACAGTAATAGACTCTATTTCGTAATCATCGTGGTTATCGTAAGTAAATCCATCTCTATAGCCTTCATAATCATAGTTATCTCGCATTTTAAATCTACATAAAGTAAAAGCATCTATTTGTTTAGCTTGATAAAACTTGATATATTGACCATCTGAATCTTCCACGTTATCTAGCTTTTCTTGTATAACATCATCGTTAGCTTTAGAACTAGAGAAATCTAATTGAGGTGTACCTATATTAGTATCCTCTATACAATAATTAAAAAACTTCTTTAATCTACCAGAAGGTATTTTTATATTAGCTAGAAACTCGTCTTTAAAAGCATCTACTCTATCAGGACTTCTAATCTCTACTATTTTAGCTCTTATTATATCTTTACTTATATTATAGTCATCTTTAAAAACTCTATTTACTCCTAACGCTACAGATACTACATCCTTATCTTTAATACCAAATAATCCTACTACTATCTCTATTGAAGCAGATATTACATCCTGCCATACGAAAACTGCAGCATCTTTTACTGCATCATAAGCTTCTTGAGCTGCTTTATTGACAGCGTGATAAGTACCTTTTACTACATTAACTACTGCAGCCATTCTACAACTTTACTTAAGTTATTTATAGCTTTTATTGAGTACTCTTTTACTTTAGGTACATCTATAATAGCTTTATTAGCATATCTTTTACTAAAACTAGAAAAGTATATTACATTGTCATGATCTTTTATTACCATACTTTTAATAGTAGTATCTTTAACAGTTGCATAGAAAAAAGGCACTACAGCTAATTTATTTAGTTTTTTGTTTATACCTATGAATACCATATCAGCTGTATGTCCTTTAATTATGTAACTAATAATCCCTAATACTTTATTGTTTTCGTCTAATAGTTTAAAACACGTATTAGAAGCTATTGATAACAACAATCTTGGAATATACAGTTCATTATCTTCTCTTATAGAGTAAGTAGGTAGAAAAGTATGTATTAGTTTAGTAGTATTTTCTTTACTTGTACATGTTTCTACTTTATATAACTTATGAGTAATCTTGAATTGTGAAACTACCATAAAATCCTCCCATACCAGATGCGATAACTATTGCTTTTTTATTTACTAGATGATTATCTCCTAGTAACATACCTGTCTCTAATAAACTAGATATACCTAAAGTATGTCCTATATTTTGTTTATAGGTAACGATAGTATCGTATTTACCTAAAAAGTCTTCTGCTCTAGTATTTACTTCTGTAAATGTACTATGAGGTTTAACTATATCTGCAGGACTTAATACCTTAGCGTACTCTTTAGCTGATACATAGAATGGATTAGTGTGAAAAGCATAATGTGTTTTGATATCATCTATGTAATATCCTTCTTGTTTATTAGATAACCTAAACACTACTGCACCTTCTCCTAAAGTTAAAGGAATTCTATGTTCTTTGAACAATCTCATAACATTATAATGTATTTTAGTTTCACCCACAATTACTACCTCATCTACCTTATTAGCTTCTAATAAGAATTTAGCTTGCTCTATAGCATATATTCCAGTAGCACAAGTATTAGAAACTAAGTTAGTATATACGATATTACCTTTAATGTTATTAACCCATTTACCTAAATTCTTTATTATAGATTTCTTATATACTAAAGTATCAGGCATACATTTCCTGTCAAAATTTAACTTACTTTCATCAGTTAAATATGTTTCATTATCATCTAACGGGTATCCACCACTTAAATAGAGTAGAGCTACTCTAGTACCTTCTGTAACTATTTTACCTAACTTATTTATAGTATATTTAGTTATACCTTTACCATCAAAATCTTTAATAGCCATATACCCATCTTTTACTATGCTAGGGGTTATTATTTTATATTCATTAAGAAACATATATCTATTACCTCTTTTAATGTTATATTGTTTATATCGATAGTAGAAAAAGGATCAGTACCTTCTTCTATATCCTTAAATATATGAAATTCATTGTCTATAAGCAGAAAAAAGCTTACTATACTAAAACTATCCATACCCATATCTACTATCTTTTTAGACTCATCTAAGGAAGGAGTGCCATACTCTTCCTCTATAAGTTGTAGTACAATTTTCTTAATTTCTACTCTAGTCATAGTTTTCCTTTTAGTCTTCACCTAACGGATCATCTTGGTTTTCAACACCTAAACTGTCGAATAGATTTTTAGTAACACTATCTATCGGATTTGACTTAATTGAATCTGGTATAACGTCGTCTTGTGCTACTGAATAAGCTACTGACCAGTTACCTAAAACTTCTTTAAGTAGTCTAAGTTTAGCATCATCATCAAATCCTTTAGTCTGTCTCTCTATCAGGTTTTGCTGTTTTTCTGTTACTTCTGCTTGTTTAGTTAACAGTGTGTTTTGATGATCAGCTGATCTAATTTTAGCATAGTTATGTAAAGTGTTAGAATGAATATTATTATTCTTATAGTTTACTATACTGTCAATCTCTGCTTTAGTATGATCTATCCTAGCTCCTACTTCGTTTACTTTTACTTTAGTTAAGACCTCTTCTGTCTGAGTTCTTGTTATTTGAGCTTCTGTTAAAGCGTCTTGGTAATCCATAGATTTTATTCTTCTAGTTATTTCGTCGTTATCTTTATTTACTTTAACTGTTTGAGCATTAGTTAAAGCATCTTGATATTGCATAGATTTTATTCTTCTAGTTACTTCTTCACTATCTTTATTTATTTTGATTACTTGAGCTTCTGTTAATTGTTTTCTTTCATTAAGTAAAGAATTAGTTTCTGCAGTATACTTAGATATTTTACTATCTAATTCTTCTTTTTGCTTTTCTGTTAAAGTTATATTTTTATCTACCAGAGCCGTATCAGATAATGTCTTGTTTACTTCCATTTTTGTTAATTCAGTTTTTTGGTCTTCTGTATTTATCTGACTAGTAACTAATACTGCTTTTCTACTTTCTACAGATCTTTGTGCTTTAAGTAAATCAGTATGAGCTTTAACATTATCTCTTTTAGCTAACTCATTACCTGTTTGTGCACATATTAAAGCTTTTCTACTTTCTTCTGTGTCTTTTGATACTAGTTCAGTATCTGTTTGTGCAGTAATCAGTTTAATTTTACTATTGCTTTCTCCTACTTGAGATAATAGTAATTCACTTCTATTTTTAACTTCATTAACTTTTTCTGTCTCTACTTCTGTTTGTTTAACAATTAAGTTAGTTCTAGCTTTGTATTCCTTACTTTTATAGTTTCTAAGTTCTTCTACTTGAGCTTCTAGCAAATTTATAGATGCAGATTCTCTACCTAACTGTCTAACTGTAAGCATACTTTTACTGTTAGTTAGTACAATATTTGCTGTTTCTAATTCTGATTGTTTATCTGTAAGCAATTTCTTACTACCTGTAAGTTTAGTGTTTTCTGCTATTTCTTGTATTTGATAGTTTTTAACTTTAGACTCTAGTACGAACATATTAGCTACATCTAGTACTTTAATTAGACTGTTTAAATATACTTCAGCATAAGCTTCTGTAGTTATTCTTCCATCATCAACTTGTTTCGATATATGCTTCTCTACTGTCTCCATTAACTTATCAAATGAACCGTCTCCGATAAGGTTACCGTCATCATTTATTTGTGTATTTGATGTTAAGTCATCGATTGATATGTCAACAGTAGAGGGTATTTCTGTACTCTCTAATTCCCTCTCTACTGTGTAGGCTTCCATAGTAGTCCTTATTTAAGTTTAGGATTTTCGTTGATAATCTCGATTGAAAATCTTTTTGAAGTTTTAGCTACTCTATTTCCTGTAGGTCTTTTAGTTACTGGATGGATTTGTTCTTCCCATGTAACCATAGTTTTAGCTCTTAAAGCTTTAATTATTGCTTGTGGTATAATCTGCTCTGTACCTTTCTTAACGATACACCCTACTCTACTGAATGCATTACCTACTGTAAGTAAAATAGTAGGTTCTCCACTATATAAAGGGTCTAAATCTGTAACTTTAGCTAAGATAGGTTTATGCATTTCATCATGTACTCGTTTACTAGTATCTACATTCTTTTCTTTTATTGTTTCAGTTTCTTTTAATTTTTCATCTACTCTTTCTTTTAGCTTTTCAAATCCAATATTAGGTGCATATTCAATACCTAACATATCTGCTTTTTTCTTTAAATCTTCTAGTAACTCTTCTTGTGTTCTTTTTGCCATATTATCTACCTTTAGTTGAATTGTTAAAACATCTAGTGATGCCTTAATCATTCCCCTAAGGGAAAGCTAGATATTAAAATCTAGTTGCATGTACAATTCTACACATCTTTTCAGGTTCTAATGCAATTGACCCTGCAAAGAAATTGAATGAGTAGATACCTTGTAAGCTGTACGGATCTTGTTGATCTGGTGTACCTCCTGGTTTTCTACTTAAGAATTTAATCTTACCTTTACCTTCTAAACCAATAGTAGCAAATGCCCCTTTAGTTACATAAACAATTGGTAATCCGTCATAGTAATCTGCTTCACCATCAGTATGCCCTCTTCTTTCAGCTTGTGCTGCTGTTAGGTGAGTATACTTCCATCCTCCTGTAGCATTAGCTCCTACTTTCTTACCTGCACCATCATATTTCATCATTCTTTCAGCTTGAATAAATCTTGTACTATGTACTGCTCCTACTTCACTTTTAGCTAAGTTTCCTGTAGCTGCATACATTCTAGCTGGTACAAATGCTTTTTGATCGAAATCATCTTTAAGTAAGTTAAGTTCTCTTACTGTATTTCTACCACAATATGCAAAGTATGAAGCATTAACAGGTACTGTTCCTTGTAAAGTTGAACCTTTAATAATCTCAGTATTCATTTTAGCATGATTAGCTGCTAACATATCCTCTGCATCTAAGATTAGACTATAGCTTAATGCTGATGCTACTGCATTATCATCATCTGTACCACAAATTTCATCTAAAGCTGTAGCTTCTCCACCATATAACTCGATACCACAAGCACCTAACAACTCTTTTTGTAAATAGTCATCATAAAGTTCTGCTGCTAACTCACCCATTTTCTCGTAGTAATCCATTTCCATTTTAGCATCTGAGAATAAATCTACTTCATCAGTATACTCTAAGAATGCTCCCATTCTAGTAAGTGTACCTTGTTTAGTAATTCTAGTAATACCTACTCTGTTTACTCTTCCAGCACCTTCACTTAGTTTCGGTAAACCATCTGTAATATCATATACCGATCTACTTGAACCGTATAAGTTACCATAGTTACCATCCCCATTTACTGGGTTACCATTTTGATCTAGTCCTTGATCATTTGTATTTGCATCATCTAAAATGTATAGTGTTTTATGTACCTTTAACGTTTTACCATGTTGTAAAGGCATAGTTCTACTATCACATAACTGTTCAAAAATAATCTCTCTTTTAGCTGTTCTAATCGCTTTTTCACTTAGTGCATCAATTCTAACGTTTTCTCCGTTAGTAGCTGTTGTTGTCCCATTTCCATAAATTTGAGCCATTTAATATTCCTTTTTAACTTCCTAATATAAGTTTCTCTAACTCTTCATCGCTAAGTTTACTCATGTCTTTAACGATATTAGCTACAGGTTTACTCTGAGTTTTAGGAGAAGCTTTCTTCTTCTTATCAGTAATTTTAGCTTTCTTCTGTTTAATCTTACCTTCTACTTGCTGTTTAGCTTGTAGATGTTGCTCAATCTCTGCTACCTTAATCTTTCTAGCTTCTAAGTATGCTTCGTAGTCAGTTAAATTTGGGTTAAATAGTTTAACCTTTTCAAATTCAGGTTGTACTACTTCAAACATAGACTTATTATCTAATGTTGGATTAGGTAACATTTCTTGATGAAGACCTTTAAAAAGTACTGGATCTTTAAAAAATTCAGCTTTACTTCTTTCATCCCATTTATTCAAGACTACGTCTTTAACTCTTTCAAACTCAGGTGTATTACCTATCTCTTTAATAATATCGTTAAACACTACAGTATCATCTGATACTCTATAATCTTTTAACTCAACGTTACCTTCGTCTTCTAACCCAAAAGTTATTTCTGACTCATTTACATCATACTGCTTAATTAACGCTTTTAAAGTCCCTTGAGGGTCTTCTTTAAGGTTAGCTGCAATATTAACTGCTTCTGTTAAATCAATCCCTAACTCTTCTGCTGTAACAATCTCTTTCTTGTATTTCGCTATAGCTTGAAACTTAGACTGCACTCCAATACCTGCACTAGCTAACTTATAAAGTTCATCAATAGATTTAACTTCATACTCTTTCCCGTTAGCTTTAATAGGTTTTAGTTCTATTTCGCCTAGATCTGTTTTTTCATCTGACTCTGTAGTCTCTTCTTCATCTTCAGATTCTGTGTCAGTATCTGTATCTTCTTCAGTATCTGTTTCCTCCTCAGATGATCCATCAAGTTGCTCATCGTCAGTCGAATCTTCAGCAGAGTCCTCTTCCGTATACTCGTCAGTATCTTCAGTAGGTTGTTCTTCTTCAGATTCAGATGTAGGACTTACATGAGGTTCTTCCTCAACGCCCTGATTACTTTCTTCACCTAATAAGAAATTATCTAATTCCTCATCGTTCATCGAAGTTAGATCTACATTAGCTTCCATTATTCAGCTCCTAATTCTTCACCAGTAATTTCGTCAATCTCTGGTTCTTCCATATCTGTTTTATTTTGGTCTTTCTCAGTTTCTTTTAGTTCTTGTTCGATTTGTTTACCTAATCTAATTTTAGTATCTAACCAAGCATCTAAATGCCCAATAGCTGCTAACTTCTCTTTGATTATTCTTTGATCAATATCTTCTTGCATTTCTGGATTGGCTAATGCTTTAGCTAATCTTGCTGCTTCTTTTTCATTGTATTGAAGAGTAATTACTTTTTTAAAATCTCTATTGTTTTTTAATCTTTCAATAGCATTTTTAAGCACTACTAACTCTTCTGCTTCTTTAATATCCATAAACATTTTTGCTCCTTATATACTTATTACACCAAAATTATAACATAGATTGTGCGTTTGATGTATTATTCTGACTATTTACTGTCAATTCTTTACCTAATTCCATACCTGCTTTATTAGTATCTTGTTGTATTTTATGAAAGCTTTTAGCGTCTTCCATTTCCACTTTTTGGTTATGGTTAACGCCTGAAGCTTCATTAATATAGTTAAGGTCTTTAAGGTCCTTATCTGACTTAATGTGTTCAGTCTTAGCTTGTTTATAAGGTACATCTGCTGCATAGTTAGCTGCTTTAGCTCTTTCAAGTTCAACCTGTGCTGCAAGTAACTGTACTTGTAACTGAGCCATCTGTTGTTGTATAGGATCTGGTTGAGGTTGATAAGTCTCAATCTGTTTAGCTAAATCCAACTCCCCATTCAGTTTAACATACCTAGCTAATAACATCTGCTGTACTTCATGTGGCATATTAGGTCCCATAGTTTGCAATAAAAAGCCCATAGATTGTATCTTTTGTTGTCTAACTTCTGCACTCTCTATATTTACTTTTACATCATATTTAATTTCTTGAGTGATAGGTACATAAGGGTCATCTGTAATAACCTCTATCTCTTCAGGTTCTCTAAATTCTCTAGAGTATTCTAACCATCTTCTAACCATAGGTATAATACATGTTTCAGCAATACCTCTAATTATATGCATTTCTCTTTTACTTGATGAAGACATAGTAGCATTTACTGCAGCAGCAGTACTACCTAAACTGTTACCTCCAGCACCCGTATTAAAAGACTTAACTCCTGTTAAAGACTCAGCTTCATAATGGTTATCTTCCATTACCTTAAATATACTACCCGACATAGGTTTATATTCATTTACCCATATATCATTCATTGAAGTATTATATTGAAAATCTAAACCTTTCTTAAACCTATTAAAGTTTTTATCATCCATAGCTCCAATCTTAACACCTATCTGTCCGTTATTAACCCTTTTAAGGTCATCAAACACACCTCTTTTAAGCACACTATCGATATGTTGAGTTTTCTTAGTTAATGCAGCTAAAGGTTCTCCATATATTTCTTTAGGTTTTCTTATGTAGTCTGCTTTAACGAAAGGTAGTTTTTTACCAGGTAAAGGGTTTTCTTCTAGTCTTAGGATTATGTCATTACACCAAGCACATACAATAGGTTCTGCTATACCGTCACCATTAAGGTCATAGTTACCCCAGTACTCATGTACTGTTAATCTCCTTCTAGCTTTATCTGCAAATTCAAATGATATATCTTCAGCTTCTTTCAAACTAGTGTCATAGTATCTAGTATCTGTATCTAACTCTTCTAATCTAGCTTCTAATTTGTCTAAATTCTTGTATCTACCGTCTTTTCTTAAAGAGGATAAATCTGTATCAAAATCATGGATAACAAAGTTAGCCTTCTCTATATCTCCTTCACAAGTAGGATCTATTATGATATCTTCTAAATTACATATTAGGTGTGTAGGGTTATTCTTTACAACTACTTTTTTAGTAACTGTTTTCATATCTACCATCTCTTGTTGTCCTGTAGCAGGGTTAACTTGAAATATAGGTTCATCTACATCTTTATATACTTCTTCATACTCCCAACCCAATTTAACAAAACAAGTACCTTCTTTGATCAATTTACTAACTAAATCAGTTATAAAAGTATAATGATTGTTAGCTTGAAGTAAGTCAAAAGAAGCTACTTTTTGTTCTTGTATTGTGATTGCTGTATCTCTATAAGTAGCAGGTTTAAAGTCTAATAAATCTTTATTGTTAACCAGTGGGTCTACTAGAGCAGGTAATTGCCAACTAACTAGTTTCTTAGTTAGATCTGATACGTATTGTGATTTATAAGGTTTCTCGTTACCGTATTTAGCACTGTTATATACTTTTAACCAACCCGTTACTTTATCTAATTGGTTATTTCTTAACTGACTAGCGTCATCATAGTTAGCTTTAAATGTTTTAAGTAATTGTTTATTTTCCATCGATATCCTTTTCCTGTACTTTAGTGTCAGTCAGTTTTTCGTATACTATTATAGCTATATTATTTTCTATAAGAGTTAATAGAGGGTAACTAGCTACTCCTATAGAGCCTACTATGAAGTTGTGATAAGAAGTATCAGTTGGTACAAGATCTCCTATAATAGAAGCTATAAACCCTCCTAATACCATATTCACTAAAAGTAAACTCCATTGAACCGTATATGTAGTATCTTCCTCTTTATGTTTCTTATACTGAAGTAAATAAGCTATTGCTCCACCTACTGCTCCTAATAATATATCTCGCATATATACCATAAACTGCATTAAAGTATGTAATTGTTCATTAGTCATTCATTTGGTTCTCTCTTTCTTTTTTATAAATAATTGATGATATTATAACTAATAGGAATAGGTATATACCTATATATGTATTAACAAACCATTTAATATACCTTAAATATTCCGTAAATTCTACATACTGTACACCCTGTACAATAGCTAATTGATCTATATTTTCACTATTTGCTCTAGGAGTACCGTTAAAGTTTAAAGTCTCATTAGGTAGTATTATCCAACTATCGTATTCAGGGTTATCATTAAAATACCAAACAAACGAATTAGAATATCCTTTAGCTATCATATTACCTAACTCTACACAACTATTAGCGTCATACGCTTTATTACATATACCATTTAAAGTTAGTGTAGAATTATCTCCTGTTTTACAATCTAATGAATTATCCCATACTACTTTCTTGTCACGTATCGATACTACGAATACATCACCAGTACTACCTCCTACTAAAGAATTTGACAAACACTGATTAAGTATATTAGTAGTAGGTTTCTTACTACCCGTACTATGTTGTATACACTGTCTGATATGTTCTAAACTCAATTTAGCTTCTTTATCTATTGTCACATCTACAGATACTTTATAAATAAAATTAAAGAATACTAAAAATACAGATAAGTAGAGTATCCTAAAAATAATATAAGACTCTCCAAATAAATAATTTCTCATTTACTGTCCTTTTTAGTTAAAGCATCTACTACGCCTAAGTTTTTTAGTGTTCTCTCTCCAAACCAAAAAGCTAGTATTAATAATGCTACACTACTTAATGTACCCATTTGATTAGGGGTAAACTCTGTAGGATGTAGAAATCCGTATATATAAGCTCCTACTACTATATAAGTAACTATAGGTCTAACAGATGTTCTTAATACTTGCATACTTTTAGGTATATCTTCTAATTTACCTTCATAACCTAACATGAATTTTTTAAATTCACTATTCTCTTTACTTGCTTCTTTCATCATTTCTAAAGCTAAGTTATTCTTAAATTCTAATTCTTTAGTTTTATCAGGAAAGAATTTATCGCTAACTTTTCCTACTAAATTTAACATGTTTTCAAACATTTTATTTCCTTACTACTGTAGACTTGTATTTATCGTAACTATTACGGGTTTTGATACTAATAACTCATGTTCTCTATCTCTAACTAAGATACATAAAATATCAGGTTTACCTTCTACATCAGCAGTATACTTAAGATCTCCTATACTGTCATCATCAGAGTTTACTTCTACCTTTAAAGTACCTTTTTGAGCTACTAGTACGTATTCATGTGTATTGACATAATTCTCTATATGCCCTATAACTACTTCATCTGTAGTTGTAACTGTTTGTCTAATCTGAGTAAACGTAACAGGTTTAGTAAACTGCTCTTCTTCTACAGCTTCTACTGTACTATGCCCTTTAGCTATTTCATCGTCTATATTTATAGAGTCTCCTAAAGGACCTCTAATGTAGTTAGTAGCCATTTTAGATACCTATTATCGGATTTGTGTAATCAGTATCTAAACTATTACTCTCTAGTATACTGTATGTAGCTGTTAGTCTTTTACATTCTGCAATATATCTCATATAGTATGTATTATTCTCTGCTTTAATATTACTATCCATAGACGCATGAGCTATAAACCCTACATACAACGTAAGAGCGTTTACGAATGTAGTAGGTACATTTATTACTTGATCATCATAATCATCCTCCGATGTATCTATTAAAGGTATATTAGACTCATATATAAAGTTTACTGTTCTATCAGGAATGTCTCCTAGGATAAGTAAACCACTAAAACTATGTATCAGTTTGTATTCTAGCTCTTTATACATTTCAGTAACATTAAATCTAACAAACTCATTATTATCTTTGTACTGTAATGAAATAAACCTATTAAAGTCTGTAGGTAAAGATACAGTACTATCATCTAAATCTAATGTATCTGTTTTAGGGTTTAAGAAGAACCTAGATTGTAAGTCTTTAATACCATTATTTACAAACACAGCTATAGCTTCATCATCTTTCTTTATACCTAGATCAAATAAAGTAGTATAACTAAGTATGTTTTTAAGTTCTTTGAATGTCATGTTTATCCTTTATAGTAACTATCTTAGCGTTATAAGCACATAACTTTTTTAGTTTATTTTTAGTTTTACCGATGTAAAGGTTTTCAGGTATAATTAACTTATTAGGTTTTCTACCGTTTAATTTTAATTCTTTCTTATACATAATATCTTCTAACTTAAACATTTTACTATATACTTTTTCATTATAATCCCATATAACTAATACCATCTTTATCCTTTAGTTTATTTTGTTTTAGATTTATCCTTTCATTTATCATAATTTATATCCTCGTTTATGCTTATCTGCTTCAGTTTTTGAAAAACTAAAATAGAATGATAGAGTAGTAGTCATATACCCCTTTACAAAAACTTTATCTCTACTTGTATCTATAAATTTAGATACTAAATCAATTCCTGCATTTGCTAACATACTTACTATACCGATCGCACTATTCTTTTCGTTTCTATGAATTATATCTAATTTTATGATAAAGTCTAATGGCATAATAAACTAATTTTAATTTCCATTTAGAAACTTTTAAATCTAAACCTACTTTATACAGATATGTATCAGCCTTTTTATATTGTTCTAAATCACATAAATAATCGTGAATAATATACAAAGGTAACATCTCACTATCATTTGGTGGTAAAATACTCCAAAATAATCTTGGAATATTACCCCCATTAGTTTTATATCCTTTGGGGACTATTACATTATAATATTGAATATCTTCAATTATCTTATATCTATGGTTTCTCATAGGGTAAACTTTAAAATCACTATACCTAATCATTTATTTTTCTCCACTATTTTAGTTATTTCTTCTTGTTTAGTTAAAACTCTATCAATAAAGGACATATCCCTATTTTCTATATATAAATCCATTATTGTTTTAGTTTCTTCATACTTTTTAAATGAACTATCTAATAACTCTTTTGCTTTATCTGGTATATCATCTTTTATATCATCTGGTAAAGCATTATAAACATATTTAAGTGCTGAAATAGTAAGAAAATTTAACTTAAATAAATCAGCAATAAGGTCGTCCCTATCACTAATTTTAGATATATCTTTTCTTATTTTACCTTTCTTTACACCAACTTTTTGTGGTTCTTCTTCATAATAAGTTCTATGTCTCATTCCAATTATTTCAGTTGTCTTTTTATATCCCATTTTAGTTATCCTTCCACATATTTGATTTTAAGTAAGTAACATTAGCATTTTTATCACCAGTTATTTTTCTTTGGAATTTATTTCCACTATAATCACTAACTTTTTTATAACTATTTTCTTTATAGTCATTATCAGTATCTATTTTCCAAGTATCTAAATCTTCATCGTTAAAATCATCATCTGTTGGGTCATTATCTTTTGTAAGTGCTGTTTTTATTGTTATGTTTTCTTCTATGAAATAAGCACTTGTAGGAGCATTATCTAAATCGTTTGAAGAGATGTCAGCTTTATATTTTGATTTTTCTTCATTGTATAATTTATCTATTTCATCGTCTGATAATGTTCTGTTAAATATTCTAACTTGGTCTATTGTTCCTTCATAGTAACTATCATCATTTCTACCTAACCAATCGTGATCAAATGAACCAGACCCTCTAACATCATCATTTGTAGTTATAGTCTCTAATTCTCCATCAGCATCGTAAATTTTACCTGTAGTACCATCTGCGGTTGCTGAAAATGCACAAAAATACCAAGTATCGTCTTCCAGGGTTTTTGTCCCTGTATCTCCTAAGCTTATTTTACTATCTTGTATAAATAATTCTATATTATGATTATGTCGTAATGTAACGTGTCTATGTGATGCTGATACATCTTCGCATTTTATCCAAAAAGTTATTGCAAAATCTTTACCTGATGTAAATGTGTTATCAGGAAATTGAATATAACTAGAAGAACCATTAAATTTTGCACCTTTATCAAATTTACCATCCACATAATCGATATTAGTAGCTGTGCCATCATAATTCCCACTTAAATCAGTAGCATCACCATCAAAATTATAACAAGCAATACAACTATCATCATCAAATATATCTAATGTATCTGTAGTATTCCCACTTTCATCATCAACATCCCCTATATCTATCTCAACTCCGTCAGGGTAATCATCATTTATAATGTAACATTTAGATACATCTTTAATTTTTTCATCTGTTACTGCTAATGTATCAGTGTCGGTATCATTATCAATAATATCCATTTTTTCTAATTCTATCCTTGCTATTGTTTGATAAGATGACCAATCTTCCTCATCGTCCCCTTGCTCTGTAATAACTTCTTTATATTCTCCTCCGTCTTCTGTAAATACCCCTTTATCATTTGTTACATCACAATCAGATGAGCTGTCCTCATTATCAGCAAAAGCATCATTTATAATCGCATCGTCTTCTTCTTCTGGTTTATCTTTAACAGTTATTGATATTTCATCACTCCACGAACTTGAAATATACCCTGTTTTAATTGCCCTAACTCTAAAAGTTGTGTCTGTATCTTCATCAACATTTCCGAAATATACCTTAAAAGTTTTATCACTTTTATAAACAAATTTCGTAACTAACTCATTATCAACTAAATACTCGGCATTTTCATCGTAATTGTCTATATCAATCTCGATATAATCTCCCTCGTTTATTTCATCTGCACTTTGATTACTTAGTTCAGGAATTTCGCACATAAATTCGGCAAATAAACTGCTTAAGGCAAAGGAACTACTTATTAAACAAACCCATTCTTCATTGTCTTCACTGTATTGTAAAGTATAAGAAGTATCAGTTAATTTGCAAGTATATGTATCCTTTCCATTTATTTTATTACCATTTCCGTCTATCTTTAAATTATTATCTTTAAAAGAACCCTTATAATTTACTACTCCTATAATATCATCATCCTTTGGACTCTTAGGTAAAGTAACTTTAAAACCATCATCACTGACATCGCATAAGTATGCTTTAGAAGTTTTAGCAGTTGTATCACTATTTATGTTTTCAAGACTTAATATTCCACTACCTTCTCCACCTACTTGTTTAATTTTATCTCTAAAATAGTCACTAAATTTACCCATTACACTACCCTCCAATCATCATCTACATAGATTATTTTATATTCTCGATCATTTACATCTAATGTGAAATCCTCGTCTTCTCCCATGATAGTAGTACCATTACCTTTTAAGTTTACTGGATTATCTTCAAATGTACCTTTTATATCAATAATAAGAAAATACTTCCCTAAATCACTACCAGATGGTAGTGTAACGTCAAAACCGTCTTCTGTAGTATCACATAAGTATACCCGATTTACTATAGCGTCAATATCATTACTAACAACTTCTACATTAGTAGGATCGCCATTATCATCAGTAGTGTATACTAATATGTCGTTTATCCATATACCGTTACCACTAACTCTAGTGTTCATATACATCCTTTATTAATACACATCGTATTCATTAATTTCTTCTGCTTTTTCAATATAATCATCATGGTATGATACCATATCATAAGTACTATGAGTATTGTAATTTACCCGGTTAGCTTCTTTTTCTGAAAAACTATCTAAAGTGGGTTTTATAGGTTTCATTAAAGATAACATAGATATCGTATCTATAAAATCATCATGAGCTGATTTAAAGCCTTCATTCGACGCATTAGTCAATTCGTCTAAAGCTTCCATAATTTCTATAGTGTTTTTCTTATCTTTAGGTAACCATATCTTCCTATTCTTAAATAAAGGTTCTACGGTCTTAAATCTGACTAACTTATCAGTAGCAGGTCTTATACCTGGATTACTGCTATTATTGTCACTAGCTAAGTTAAAGAATACATTCTTCTCTATCATCTTCTCTTGTATCCAGTCTATAAAACCCCCTTGTTGTCCTGTAACCTCTATACCTACATTTAAAGGTTTATATATACTTACAAATCTAAATAAATCATCTATATTACTACTCATACCTTGTTTAGCGACTTTACCGTCTACCCATAACCAATCCCCGTTATTACTGTAAGCCCATACACTTATAACACTATAATCAGCTTTCTGTTTCTTAGAGGTAGCAAAATCTGTAGTTATATAAAAGTTAAATCGTCTTTTATTCTTCATAACTAATAGGCTATCATACCATACAATATCTCCATCCTGAATAAGTCTATCTTCGTTAGATATAATCCTTAACATAAGTTCTTGGTTAAATGCAGATATCTGATCATTACCTAAAAGCTGTTCATATTCATTTTTAACGAAGTCATAATTAAATCTGTCTTCCCATGCACCGACAAATTCTTCTCTAGTACATGGATACTTTTCACATATAGGGTAAGTCTTAACAGTCCATGAAGTCCCACTAGCTGCTTTATATAAAGGATCTTTTTTATTAAAAGGTGTACCAGTCCAGTTAATCATTCTTTTACCAGGAGCTAGTGCTTGTCTAGCAGCTTTATAGATGATATTCTCTATATCTTGTACAATAGTTGGAGATTCTGCATTCTTATCAGACATAAGGTCATCTAAGCTAAGCCATGTAGGTCTTTTACCGTATTCTTTAAATCCTCTAACTCCTGTACTTGCTCCAAATCCTCTAATACAGAACTTTTTACCTGATAAGTTTTCAAATTCCCATCTAACATCTGTAAATTTAGCTTTAGGTAAGTACTTTTGTAAGAAAGGACTTTCAGACCATCTGTATTCTAAGTTCTGTCTCATAGACTTAACACCATTATCTATAGTATCAGATACGTACATAGCTACGTCTACTTCTCCAAATCCAGGAAATTTACCATAAGTAGCTATATATAAAAACATATACTCATGCAGTACAGTAGTCTTAGCTGAACCTCTAAAAGATACAAATAAGTTTTCTCTACTAGTTACTACTGTATCTATCATATCTAAGTGGATAATTGAAGATTTATTCTCTTCACCTTTCTTACCATTAACTAATTTAATAAAGTTAATAAACTCCATTGCTTCTTTACTAGGAATTTTATCGAATAAAGCTTTATAATCTACTTGATTTACTCTTTGTTCTAAAGGTATCGCTAAATCACTCATCTAACTCTGCCTCTAATATAGGTATCTCTATCATTTCTTTTACTGCTTTACCTGCTTTAATACTTTGTAATTGCTGTAAAGCTAATTCTTCAGTAGCCTTTCTTAATTCATCTATAGCATTGACATTACTTGTCTTAATGTCTACTTCTACTTTAGCTGTTTCTGGTGGAGTTAAGTAACCTAATAAAGTATCAATAGCTTTAACTCTAGCCATTTCACTCTTAGCACTAGTAGCTAACTTAGCAGCTTCATTTATCATTTTCTGTAATAGATGTTGATTAGTTAAATGTACAGGAACTAATGCTTGTTCTCTAATCTTATTAACTAATTGAGACTTATTATATCTACTAGCTTCTCCTGTAATATCAGCTTTAGCTTCTCCTTTATCTAACCTTCTCTGTAATCTTTCAGGAAAAGTAGTACAGTAAGCATCTACTATGGTTTTACCGTTATTTACTTGAGTATAGAATTTAATAGCATTCATATAATTCTTTATATTCCAGTTAGGATTATGATCTAATAAGTTAGAGTAAGTAAGTAACTCTTCTTTAAATTGTTCTCCAAAGTCTGGATCTTCTATTAAATGGTTAATAGTACCTACTACTTCATCTGTTATATTATTCTTCATCCTTTTAGGTACTATTTCAGTTAATAATTCTTTAGTTAATTTACTCATTAATTCTCCTTAAAATGGTAATATACCATCTAATAACTTTTCTTTGTCTTTATCTAGTTCTTCTTTTACTGTATTATATTCTTTAATAGGCATACGATCTACACCTTCTAAAACTGCTTTATAATCTAAGTTGGTCATATAATCGATTAGTGTTTTCTCATCAATATCTGTAAAGAATTCTGTGTAGCCGTTAAACTTCTTACTAAATGTATAAGAATAATCTTTTAGCATATAATGTATATGTTTTTCAAAAGTTCTAGGTATTTTAGTTTTTATGTTCTTCTTCAATACAGTTTTAGGTATATACCTATAAGTTTTAAAAAAGCTAAGTAATATCTCCACCATTCTATCTTCTACTCTTTCACTAAATGTTATTCCTATCTTGTAAACAGTCTTATCATCTAAGTGGAGTTTAAGAAGGTATACTCTACCTTCCTCTAATTCATACTCTAATTGTTTTCTTTTATAGAAAGCCATTAATCATACTCTACTTCTGTATAGTCTGCTATATCATCTTCTTTATCTTTTATATCGTCATATATAGCTTTAATAAGATCATTATCATCATCGTCTTTATGCGTAGCTCCTATAATATCATTAACAATAGAAGTAACAGTACCATCATTATTCTCATCTTTATAAGTAATAACTATTTTACCTGCATTCTCTCCTGATACATATGTCTCTATTTCTGCAGTAGTAGCAGTTTTAGGAAATAAACTTCTTATAACGTTATACCATGTACTATATGTACTCTTAACTACTTTATTATTCTCTACCTGTATCTTTAACTTTAATGTTCCCATTATACCTTCCTTATCTTTTTATCTAATTATAACAAGAAGAGAGGAGTAAGGCAAAAATTCGTGTGAGAAATAATAATTTTAGTATAAGGGCAGTAGAGAGGCGACGGTAGGAGCCAAGGTGGGTTACCCCCCGTACAGACCTCTAAATAACAATCCTTATAGGAAAATTCAAAGGAGCTATGATGAAAACAAACATCATTAAAAAGACAGTAGTAGTAGTTAAACAAGGTTTAAAACTTGTTCTAAAAGTAGCAGAATTAACTTTAGATTTAGTTAGTTGGGTGTTCAAAGCAGAGAACTGGAAGTTATTGGTAGCAGCATTTGATGGATCAGTAGCAGCAGTAGTAAGCTGGTTTAAAGATAATGTACCAGCAAGCTATATTAGTGACATGAGAGCTAAGTTTAAAAAAGCTCCAGCAGCTACTAAAGCTGAAATGATTAGAAATAAATCTTATAGTATATTAAGACTAGGAGAGTAATCTCCTGCTTAATTGCTTTTTATTAATCTACTAAGGTAGGTTAATATAAGGCAATAGTGCCTTAATTAAAACTTGGTAAGACAAGTGTTAAGAGCATGGTTCAAGACTATGCTCTAAGTATAGAGGTATAGAAATATACATATATACATATATACATATATAACAAAAAGGAAATACTATGAGAAATCAAGTAAATGTAGTGACAGTGAAGTGTGGTGTGTTAGGAATTAATGTAAATGAATTAATGGTAGTAGCTAATGGAGTGTTAACTAGAGTAGGTATGGAATTACTAGACAGAAGAATATTACCAAATGGTAATTTCTTATTCTCTTGGAGAGGACAAAGAGGGTTAATACATACAGCTACGGTAGATCTAGAAAACAACCTTTTTAAAGTTACAAATGTGAAAGGATGGGAAGTACAGGAAGTATTAGCACTTTTCTTATTATGGAAATTATATGCAGTAATATTATAAGTTAGAGGGTTTTCCTCTGCTTCTTTTAAGCACATTAAGGTGTGTTTAAATGAGGTATTGTTCTCTATACTTTATTGAACTCAATTGGTTTTGAGTTATAAAATATAGAGTTTACCTTAAAGTATGACATGTAGTCATATATACATACACATATATATAAATTAACAAAAAGGAAATGTTATGATAGTAACAGCAGCAGATAACAGTTATAGAGTAGAAATAGATATAGAAAATAAAACAATTATAGGTTATGGTTTAATGGACATTAGTTTTGGTCAGTTAAAAGAAGATCTTTGTAAACAATTCTTTAAAACTCATAGAGTATGGGAAGTTAAAAGTTTCTTTTATTCTTTCATTAGAAGAGATGCTAGAACAGGTCTAGAATACGGTCCTCTTCAAGAGACTATAGTAATATAAGCACACTTTGCCTACACTAAGACCTGAGTATGTCTATAAACTACTCCTTTTATAAATGCACATTACGGTGTGTATCTATAAGAGTAAAAGTATACTCTTAAAATCAACATTAAAGGATATAGGATGAAAGTATTAAGTTTATTTACGTCGTTAGACGGTATAGAAGAATACATTGAGCGTTTAGAAAAGCTATCTGTTAAAAGACGATTATTTATTTTAAATAATTGGCAATATAGAAAAGACTTTTGGTTTAACGAGATACCAGATTTTAAATTTGCTCAAGCGTTACCTAATCATCTTCAATGGGCATGGGTAAATGATGCTAGTTCATGGGTAGATTATATAGATTATGCAGAGTATAGTGAAGATAGAAGTAATGAGTTTTTCTACTTATTTTCTCCGTATAAAGATTTTAAAAAACATCTTAGAGGTGGGAAATTAAAATCTATAGACTTTAGAAATATTATAAACAGTATCTATAATAAAAAGATAGATTTTGACTCTACTTTTATTGTTAGATGTATCGTAAATAATTGGAATATCAATGTGATATTTCAAGGTTGGAATAAGTTTAATGTGTTTAAACATACAGAGCTGACAGAATTTGAAGTATTTCTAGCTCAAACAGGTGTTGATATATTTAATATTGAACCGGTATTAGAGATGGAGTCTAAATACCATTCTAACAGTAAGAGAGTGCTTAGAGGTAAAAGATGTCTAAGAGAAATAACTAAAGATACTTCTTTAAGAAGCCATTTAGATTTTAGAGTTATTAAAGACGATGTAGCTTCTTATGAAACTATTATTGACAATTTTAAAGACTCAGTTAAATCTCTAAAAATAGAACCTTTTAAAGTAGGTTCTTATACTTTTAGAGAACTGACAGCTAGAGAAATGTTAGTGTGTGGAGAAGAACTACACTCTAATTGTTGTCAGAGACTAGATGATGCTGGAGAAACTGCTATGGAGTTTTCAATTATTAATGAAAATGCTACTGTATGGGCATTAGTTGATAATAAAGGTCTTGTAGTTTTTCAATCTCTTATGTGGATTGATAGTAGAAAAGGTTGTATTGTATTTGACTCTATTGAATCTAGAAGAGATTATGCTTCTCAAAAAGAAAGAGTAAGAGAAGTATTCTCTACTCTTCTTGATAGAGGGTATAAAATAGCTATTGGTAACAGTAGCTATGGGTGGTCTCCAGAACTAAGAAAAGATTTCAAAGGTAAGTCTATAGGAGAAGTTTACCCTATCGATTTAGATCTTTGGGATTTAAGATTTTCAGGATCTTGGGAAGCTGACTATTCTACTGTAACAACTAGAGAAAGAGGTGTTTATTTAGATACTGATTATGCTTGGGAAGTTCAAGTGTAATTTCTTCTTCTTCTTCTTCTTCTTCTTCTTCTTTTATAAGCCTATTAAGGTAGGTTTATAGAAGAATATAAAAAGTGTATTCTTAGTATGTATGTATGTATGTATGTATGTATGTATAACACATATATACATATATATATATATATATATATATATATATATATATACTATTAATATTATATAAGTATTCATTAGAGTACTTATATAGACTTAATAGTTAAGTCATTAAGAACCTATGAAAGTATTAGTACTGAAG
>Ga0256842_1000107_pt1 | contig 64516 bp, 70 predicted proteins | sample 4559240metaG_FD_185973 | JGI IMG/M metagenome (GOLD analysis project Ga0256842, IMG submission 185973) | Hydrothermal vent microbial communities from Guaymas Basin, Mexico - 4559-240 | ecosystem: Environmental > Aquatic > Marine > Hydrothermal vents | place: Mexico: Guaymas Basin | collected... | reverse complement strand
TGGCATAGAAGCTATTTTGCTGGTAGTGTTGGGGGTGCTACACTTGATGTTGTTAAACAATATATACAACAGCAAGATACTCCGAACTAATACCGCTTATATCCACCCCCTAAAGGAGGTGGTTTTATGCTGTTTGATGATAAAGAGTGCAAGATGTGTCTTTATCTACAAAGCTGGCTAGACTTTAGTGTTTAGCCACTCTTTTTTGTGATAGATATAATGATAAACTAATCCTTTAATAAGTGTTTCAACATTCATAATAATAAAAATAGCAATAATCCCAAAGCCTATCTTGTAGGCAATATAAGAGGGAATAACTCTTAATAACCATAATGAAGCTACATTTATCTTCAAAGTAATTTTTGTAGCTCCTGCACCTCTAAGTGAAGCTGAATATACAAAGTTTAATGCCAAAGGTATCTGAGCTAAACCTACTAAAATAAGATAATAAGACGCGACTTGTATAGTATCTGCATCTTGAGTAAAGAAACTTACAAAAAACTCAGGAAAAAATATCAATATAGCCCCAATAGTTCCCATAAAAATATACGCTATACGTCCACTGATTATTCCCATTTTATAAGCTTTTTCTTTATTATTTGCGCCTAAACTCTGCCCAACTAAAGCCATAGAAGCTATCGCAAATCCAAATCCGGGCATAAACGCTATACCCTCTATACGTAAACCTGTTTGATACCCTGCTAATTCGGCTGTTCCATAAGCGGTAATGATAGAAACAAACACTAAAAAAGATACACTAGATATACCTCTTTCCAATGCAGCACTCCAACCAATACTCCAAACTCTTTTTAAATCATTGATACGAATTATAGGGATGATATTTAGTTTTGAACTCTTTTTTTGTAAAAGAAAATAGTAGGCAACAACGTTAAAACTATAAGCTAAAATAGTAGCATATCCTGCCCCCTCAACTCCATAAGCATCAAACCCAAAATGACCAAATATCAAGACATAGTTTAAAAAAGCATTTAAAAAGGCTGAAAAAAGTTTTATATAGAGCGAACTTTTTGTATCTCCTGCTGCTGAAAGTGTGTTATACATAAGTGCATCTATAAAAATCACAACAAACCCTAGAGCAAGAATTTTCAGATAAGCAGAACCCTGTTCAACCACCTCTTGTTCAGCACCCATAGCACTATACATAGCTTCACTAGAAAAATAGACTGTAATACTTACAAAGACAGCTAAAACAGATGCAAAAATAGTTAAAGCATACAAAAGTGAAGATGCTCTTTTTTTACGTCCTTGACCTATCAAACGAGATATAAGAGCATTTCCACCTACAATGTATAATGTCATAAAAACATTTATAACCATCATAAACTGCATACTCATACCTACCGCTGCAAGAGCATAAAAACTTACCATTCCAACCATTATCATATCGACTAAAATCTGTAAAATATCTACAAGATGTTTTAATGCTGCAGGTATCGCTAAAGAGAAAACTTTTTGAGTATCTTTTGATATTAATCTTGAAAAAATTGTGCTACCTCATTCATAACTATAACAAGTTCATCTCTTGTATCGCATTCAACTATTTTTTTATCTTTAATCTCTGAGTTGTGAGGTGTATAATCAAATACTAAAATATATTTCACTATTTTAACTTTTTCCCCATACAAGTCCGCCCACTCCAAACTCATCTCTGCTACTTCACCATCTGAATCGACTATTACGGCTGGATAGAGTCTTGTTATTTTATTTAGGTCTAAATTACCTATTTTTGATTTGTATATCATGTTGTTTACTTCTTTTATAATTTTAAAGGATTATACAAGGTTTTTATTGAGAGGCAAGAACAGTTAAGTAAAATATATTTGAAGGGAGGAAAATAATATGTTTAAATAGCCGTGGAGATGGCTATTTAAGGAGTAGTTCGGTAGTAGAGAAGAGGATGTAAAAATTACATCTTCATTGTCTACATCATCCCTGGCATACCCATCTGAGGAGGCATTCCACCACCACCTTCAGCCATAGCTGGAACTTCTTCTGGTATATCATATATTGCAGCTTCAGTAGTAAGTAACATTGAAGATACAGATACAGCATTTGTAAGTGCTACACGAGCAACTTTAAGTGGGTCGATAATTCCCTCTTTAAACATATCTACATATTTGCCATTTGCAGCATTAAAACCGATATTTTCATCACTTGCATTTTCAACAGTGTTTACAACAACACCCGTATCAAAACCAGCATTTTCAGCTATCTGTTTCATAGGAGCTTTTACAGCACGTAAAATAATTTCACAACCAATTTTTTGGTCGCCCTCTAAATCTAAAGAAACTTTTGCAGCAGCACGAACTAATGCAGCACCACCACCGATAATAATTCCCTCTTCAACAGCAGCTTTTGTAGCACTTAGTGCATCATCAACTCTATCTTTTTTCTCTTTCATTTCAGTTTCAGTAGCAGCACCAACTTTAATAACAGCAACACCACCACTCAATTTTGCTAAACGCTCTTGAAGTTTCTCTTTGTCATACTCACTTGTAGTAGATGCTATCTGAACTTTTATCTCAGCAATTCTACCAGCTACTGCTTCTTCTGAACCAGCACCATTAACGATAACAGTATTATCTTTGTCAATAACTACACGAGAAGCTTGACCAAGAAGTTGAATATTTGCACCCTCTAAAGTGTGACCTGTCTCTTCTGAAATAACAGTACCGTGAGTAAGAGTAGCTATATCTTGAAGCATAGATTTACGTCTATCACCAAAACCTGGAGCTTTAACAGCAGAGATATTTAAAACACCACGAAGTTTATTTACAACTAACGTTGAAAGTGCTTCTCCATCTACATCTTCAGCGATTATAAGAAGTGGACGGTTAGTTTTTTGAACTTGCTCTAAAACTGGTAAAAGGTCTTTAAGTGAAGAGATTTTACTATCACATAAAAGAATCCAAGGATTTTCTACTTCAGCTATCATTTTTTCAGGATTTGTAATGAAATAAGGACTCAAATAACCTCTATCAAATTGCATACCTTCAACAACATCAAGCTCATCAGAAATACCTTTAGCTTCCTCAACAGTGATAACACCATCTTGACCAACTTTATCCATAGCTTCAGCAATCATATCGCCAATATCACTATCAGAGTTTGCAGAGATAGTTGCTACTTGTGCTATATCTTGCTTCCCATTTACTGGTTTTGTAGCTTCTGTAAGGTTTTGTAAAATAATTTTACAAGCTTTATCCATACCACGCTTTACTTCAACTGGATTTGCTCCAGCAGTGATGTTTCTAAGACCTTCAGAGAAGATAGCATTGGCCAAAACTGTTGCAGTAGTTGTACCATCTCCAGCTTCATCAGCAGTATTTGATGCTACTTGCTTTACAAGTTGCGCACCCATATCTTCAAGTTTATCTTTTAAATCAACTTCACGAGCAACAGAAACACCATCTTTAGTAAGAACAGGTGCTCCATAACTTTTTTGAATAAGTACATTACGACCACGAGGTCCCATTGTTACTTTTACTGCATCTGTTAGTTTTGCAACACCACGAGCTAAGGCATTTCTTGCCGTATCTGAAAAAATTATCTCTTTTGCCATTAAATTATCCTATTATTCCGAAAATATCTTCTACTTCTAAAACGATATATTTTGTACCTTCAAATGAAACTTCATTTCCAGCATATTTACCAAATAAAACTTGGTTACCATTTACTAATGTTTCTACTTCTTTACTAACTGCAACTACTTCACCACGAGATGGTTTCTCTTTTGCATTGTCTGGAATAATAATCCCTGACATAGTTGTTGTAGCTTCTTCTACACGCTTTACTAAAACTCTATTTCCTAATGGTTGAAAGTTCATAATTGTCCTTATTTTAAAAAATATTTTTATTAGTGTAACTTTAGCTAAAAAATGATAAACACTAAGCAATAATTGGCTATAAAGTGAAAACTTTAAAAAAGGAAAATACAACTTTATGAAACAATACAAAATATTTTTTACTTATTGGCTCTATTTTATAGCTATCGGTGCATTTTTTAGGACAGTGCTTATCTCACTATTTGTTGAAGATAAAAATATGGAGATAGTGTCTATACTCCTATATGGTGTAAGAATGGATACCATTGCTTTTAGTGCTTTTAGTATAATCTTTGTTTTATTATATGCTGTAAATTTAGTAAAAATAGTTAAAATATTATTAACACTTTTTATAACTACCTATTTTATTTTAGAGATTTCAACATTAACTTTTGTTGATTATTTTTTAAGTAGACCAAACTATCTTTTTGTGGAATATCTTACAAACATCAAAAATAGTTCCTAAACTTATAGCACTTCCTTTTATCTTAATTATCTTAGCATTAGGTGCGAGGTCTTCACTAGATTCCTCAACACCAAATAAAAGTTTTTATACTTTTAACAACTCAAATATTCATTCAGAGATAGCAAACAATACTATGTTTTCTATTCTTTATTCAGTGTATTTGATGAAGAAAGAGAAGTTTTATAAGTATGGAGATATAAAATATGAAGATGCTATTGAAAATGTAAAACTTTTAAATGGTTTTGAAAGTAAGAGTAAAGATTTTAGTAGATTTCAAAAATCAACATTTAGAAAAAAGAAAAATGTTGTACTCATAATACTAGAGAGTTTTGGTTAGGAATATAGTGGATACTTAGGTGGAACAGATACAACACCAAATTTAGATAAATTAACAAAAGAATCTCTTTACTTTACAAACCTATATGCAACAGGAACAAGAACGGCTTGGGGTGTATCTTCTACTTTAACAGGTTTATATCCTTTACCATCAAGAGCTTATGTAAAAGCAAATAAATCTTTAAGTGATTTTTATACATTAGCCTCTACAATGAAAGAAAATAGTTACGAAACAACTTTTCTCTATTCAGGTGATGCTGATTTTGACAATATGCGAGGTTTCTTACTTGCTAATGGATTTAATAATGTTTATGGGAAAGAGGATTTTGATAGTGATTTAACAAAATATACTTGGGGATATTGTGATGAAGACCTTTATGATAAAGCGTTAGGTTTAATAGAAAATTCTAAAGATAAACCACTATTCCTTACACTTTTAACTATGTCTAGTCACGAGCCATTTGATTATCCAAAAGGTAAAGTAGAACCTTTTAAAGATGCAAAACTAGAGGGATTTGCAAACTCTATAAAATATGGAGACTATGCCATCGGAAAGTTTATAAAAAATCTAAAAGACAGAAATCTTTTAAAAGATACGGTAATAGCATTTGTAGCAGACCATAATCCTAAAGCCTATGGAATATTTGATGTTCCCATAGATAAATATAAGATAGTAGCAATGATAGTAGCAGATGAGTTTAAAGATGGTGGTCAAGAGTATTCAAAAATAGCATCACAGATAGATTTTGCTCCTACAATTTTAGATATAGCTGGAATAGATGCAATAATCCCAACAATGGGAAGTTCTGTTTTACAAAATGAAAGAAATTCAGCGATACTTTTAGCAAGAAAGAAAAACTTTGCTTATTTAACAGAGAATGGTTTAGTTATCTATAAGCCAAAAAAGAATACAAAAATGTATGATTATAGTCTAAATGAGATAGCAAAAGATGAAAAAATTATAAAAGATGGTTTATCTTATATCTATTCTAGTAAATATCTTTATGATAAAGGGTTGTATAAAAAAGGAAAAAAAATACCATACGGTATAAATAATAAGTATACTAAGTAGTAATCAGAAATAGTATACTTTTTTAGAGACTAATAAAACAACTAAAACCTCTGACCCATTCTAAAATCAAATGTAGATGTTTTATCTCCTACCTCTTCTCTTAATGGTCTTGAGAACATTAGTTGAATAGGTCCTACTGGAGAAAACCACTCCACTCCTAGACCATAACCACCACGAGAGATTTCATTTAGAGAGTCATCTCCTATAAAACCCCAATCTAAATAAGAGACAAGTCTCATTTTTGCTTTTGGTACAAGTGGAAAACTTAACTCAATATTATTTGAAAATGTTTGTTTTCCACCTATTCTTCTTACATATCCATTTTCATCAATAATCGTTGGAGATAAAGAGTAAGACTCATACCCTCTAACACTACCGATACCACCCATATAAAACTTTTCTCCAATAGGAATATAACCATTGTCAATAATAACATTTAAACGAGATTTATATCTAAAAATAGCATCAAATCCTACATAATCTTTTAAACCATTAAACTTACTAAATGATGTTCTTGATTTAAAAAAGTTTGCATCAGCAGATAAACCTGCTTTTTCGAAACTTTGACTTAGTGTAAAACCTTCACGAGGAAGATAATAATCATCTGTATTATCAAATTTAGCACTTACTGTTACACCACTTTTAGCATAATCTTCAAAATAAAAAACATCTATCGTGCTTAAATCTACTGAACTATCAAACTGATAACTATTTTTAGAGTAACCATATCCTAAATAACCACTAATATGTCTTGAAAATCTATGCCCTACTCCGATATTTGTACCCTCAGAATCTACACTATAATCGTTGTAATCATATACAGATTTAAAAACAGAAAAGTTAGCACTAAAGTCACTATCGTTTAATCTAGGGTTTGAGATATTAAAAGATGCATTTTGTGTCATCTCCGATTTTTCCCCTTTTACACCTACATTAATCCCTGAACCAAAGATATTTCTATCATCAACAGATACATTTAAAAGTAAACCACCATAGCTTCCATATCCACCACCAAGTTGAATATTTCCAGTTGGTGCTTCCTTTACTTTTACTATTAAATCCATACTATTATTATCTATACGTTTCTCTTCGATAGTATTTCCATCAAAAAATCCTAAACGTCCTAAGGCATGACGAGAGTCTTTTAAATCTGTTAAAGAGTACATATCCCCCGGTCCTAAATAGATCTCACGTCTTATAATTCTATCAAGTGTACGACTGTTTCCAGAGATTATAACATCTCTTATTTTTACTTTTTCTCCAGCATTTACTCTAAAGATAACATCAACGGTATCATTATCTTTGTTTTTCTTTAAATCTGGAATAACTTGAACAAAAGCATAACTTAAATCAGCAATAGATGTTTTAATACGCTCTACATCTTCACGAAAAGTTTTAATATTAAAAACTTTTCCTATTTCAAGTTTAAGTTCCTCTTTTAATTTTTCATCTTCAATAACCTCAACTGACTGTTCAATAGAGATTGATTTTATAGTATAAACAGCACCCTCTTCAATCTCATAACTTATATCTGCTGAATAATGATTAAAATTTACTCTTACAAATGGCTCAGTTACTTTTGCATCTAAATAACCATTTTGCATATACATATCTTTCATTCTAAGATTATCATACTCTAAATCCATTAAACTCATCTTTCCATCATTACGTCCCCAAAGCCAACCCATCCACTGATGCTCTTTGTTTGCAATTACTTCATCAAAATTATCAGAGTCAAGACCATTTGCACCACTAAATCTTAATTTTTCGATAGTTATCTCTTCACCCTCATTTACTAAAAATGTTATTTTTATACTACCATTTTCAAGATACTCTTTTTCTATCTCAACAACACTATCTATTTTTCCATCTTGGCTGATAGCATCTATAATTCTTTTTTTAGCAGCTTCTAACTTCTTTTCGTTATATAATGTACCTTTTTTAATCTGTATAACACTCTCTTTAACATCATCATCATTCTCTTTCCAACCTTTAAGTTCAACTTTGGAAATAATCGGTTTCTCTTTAAAATAAAATGTTAAATTTTCATCTTCTATTTCAACCCATACATCATTAAAGTAACCTTGATTAAAATAATCTTTAATCGCTCTATTAATCATTTTTGTATTAATATCATCCCCAACTTCAAAATCAAGCATACGTAAAGCAACAGATGGCGAAATATGTACCATTCCATCATAGTTTATAGATTTAATCGTTTGAGCAAAGGAGTGTGTTGTTAGTAGAAAAAGCATAAGTAACAAAAATATTTTCATTAAAATTCCATATTTATAATTTGAGCTGAATTCTACCTATTATGTGGTAAATATTAAGTTAATTAAGTATAATTTCGTAAATAATAAAAAAGAATAAATATGAATATTGCAATAGTCGGATTAGGCTTAATGGGTGGTTCACTCGCACTTAGCCTCAAAAAACTTGATTTTATACAAACTATAGTCGGTAATGACCATAATAAACAACATCAAAAAGATGCCATAAAATTAAATTTAGTGGATAAAATAGTTGAGTTTGAAGAGATAAAACAGAGTGATGTTATCTTTTTAGCTATTCCTGTAAATGGTGTTATAAACTCTCTTAAAAATTTAACTGATGTATCTCCAGATACAACTATTATAGATTTAGGAAGTACAAAAGAGCTTATTCTCTCTTCTATTCCCTCTGTTATTCGTAAAAATTTTGTTGGTGCGCATCCTATGACTGGTACTGAAAATTTTGGTCCTCATGCAGCTATTGAAAATCTATATACAGATAAAGTTGTAGTTCTTTGTGATTTAGAGGAGAGTGGCGAACATCAAAATCATGTAGCGAAGAAGATTTTTACACATCTTCAAATGAAACAACATTTTATGAAGTCACATGAACATGATCGTCATGCTGCATTTATATCTCATATGCCTCATGCTATCTCTTACTCTATCGCAAATACAGTTATGCAACAGGAGCAAAAGAATAATATTCTAGCACTTGCTGCTGGTGGTTTTCGTTCTATGAGCCGTTTGGCAAAAAGTTCTCCCTATATGTGGGAAGATATTTTTAAACAAAATAAAGGTAATGTACTTGAAGCGATAGAACTTTTTGAAGCAGAACTCTCTCTTTTAAAAGAAAATATTAAAAATGAGGAATGGACTGAAGTTAATAAAAAAATGAGTGATGGAAATAAACTTCACGATATTTTGGATTAGGGTACTATATATATGAAAATAATAATTTTAGATGATTCAATGACAGTTAGAATAATTTTAGAATCCTATTTAGAAGATTTAGGTATAGATGATGATGAGATGTTCTCCTTTGAAAATGGTAATGATGCTGTAAAGTTTATTGAAGAAAATGGTGCAGATATAATATTTAGTGATATAAATATGCCTATTATGAATGGTTTTGAGTTTGCTAGAATAATTTTTGCTCAGTTACCAGAGTTAAAGAAAAGATTTTTTGCTATTAGTGGAGATGAAAGTCGTGAAAGTTATCTTAAAATGAAACAATATGGTGTACACCATTTTCTAAAAAAACCTATTAACAGTGCACATTTTAAACATTTTATATTACCTATAATAACTAAACAACGTAATCAACAACCTTAGATTCTACGGTCACATTTTTAATAAGTTCAACAACTTTTAGATGTTCTGTATGAACTGCATAAATTTTTAAATCCTCTTTTGTATCAAAAGTAGAGTAAAGAGAAAGGTCAAACGCTCTTTGAGATTGATTAAAATCTATCCCAACTTCTAAAGATTTTAATTCATCTATTTTACTTACTAAACTATTTAAAGCTTCTTCTACTTTTGTTAAATTCAAAGCTTTATCTTCCTCTTTAAATTTAAACATCACTATATGTACTATCATTTTTTATACCTTTTATTTTTTAATAATTGTGATAACAGTTTGAATATTATTAAAAATTTGAGCTACTCTATCTTGCCAAAGAGTTCCAAACTCTGCTATCTCTTCAGCTGTTGCCTTATTTTGTAACATTTTTTGCATTAAAGGTTTCATATTTGGACTTGGTATAATAGATTGAGGATTATAGATAACCTCTATAGATTCTGCAGTATCAACTCTAGTAAATTTAGCAGATGTATCAATATCTGAATTAAAATTCATCAAAGAGTGACGTGCAAACTTACCATTTAAACCTTTAAAACCACTCTTATCTGTTGCACCTGTTATTTGAGAGATAACATTTGCAATAACACCAGCAACACCCTCTTCAAGAGTTTCTTTAAACTCAATTTTAATGTTACCACGAATAGCTATATCATCTTTATAAAGAGCTTTTAATGCTTCTAGTGTCATAAGATATGCACCAGCAACAGTTGGACAACTATGCCCTGCTGATTTTACTATCTCAGTGTAAGTAAACTCATATTCGCCATTTTCAAATGCACCTAAAACTGCTGATAATGGGTCTTTTACTTTTATCGTTTCTATGGTGTCAAAAAAATTTGGATAATTCATCTTTTTTTCCTATATTTTAATTTTATCTATTACTTTTGAATGTATAACAAACTCATCACTCTGAACCTCAAAAATATCATCTTTTTTAAGTTCTCCAATATCTATAACTTTAGAGTTTTGAGATATTTGAACAAAACCTTTTTTAGATTTTAATTTTGGATTATTTAACTCTAAGGTACTATTTAAACTACTCAGTTGTGTTTGATTAGTTTTTAGAATATTGTCTATAACATAAGGGTATCTCTGTTTTATGTTTTCTAACTCTCTTTGAGAACTCTCTATCTTATAGTTTATAGTTTGTTCAAAAATAGCTTTTAAAGATTCTATTTCATCTTTTTTTTGTACTAATTTTTTCTCTATGGAGTGTTGAAAATAAAGAGTGTTAAGATGATTTAGTTCTTGTCTATACGCTAAAGTTTTTTGAGATAGAGTTTGTTCCATCTGTAGGGATATAGAGTCCAAATATTGATATAGTTCATTTGTATCTGGAAGTGCCATCTCCATAGCGATACTAGGAGTCCCAGCACGTACATCTGCCACAAAATCACTAATAACCCAATCTATCTCGTGACCAACTGCTGAGATAATAGGAACAGTAGCGCTAAAAATAGTGTCGGCAACTATCTCTTCATTAAATGCCCATAAATCTTCCATACTTCCACCACCACGACCAACTATAACTAAATCGTAATTACCTCTTTTATCTGCATAATGAATAGCTTTTGCTATTTTGATACCTGCATGTTCACCTTGGACTATAACATCTAAAACATCAATCTCTACAAGTTTGTATTTTGAATTAGCTACTCGTAACATATCTTGAAGTGCTGCTCCTGTTGCTGATGTAACTAATGCTATTCGTTTAGGAAAAGAGGGAAGAGGTTTTTTAATACTCTGTTCAAAATAACCCTTTGCTGAAAGTTTCTGTTTTAACTGTTCAAAAGCCAAAGACAAAGCACCCTGCCCTGATGGCTGAATATCAAAACAGTTTATCTGATATTCTCCACGAGGTTTATAAAGAGTGATTGCGCCATTTAAAATAACTTTAAGACCCTCTTTGAGTTGAAATCTTAGTTTAGAGGCATTCCCCCTAAACATTACAGCTTTAAGAGTTGAGCCTGAATCTTTGAGAGTAAAATAGATATGACCGCTATTATGAAAAGTAATACGGGAGAGTTCTCCCTCAACCATAACAGGATTAAAACTCTCCTCTAAAAGAGATTTAATCTGTTCATTTAGGGAAGATACACTGTGTGTGTACATAGTAGTTTGTTACTTTTTTCTAGCGATAAGAAGTGTAGAAATATCCATAGAAAAACTTTTTGTATAAAGCATCTCAAAACCAGCTTCTTCTAACTCAGTACGCATATTTTCAACTGTTGAGAAATCTTCGATAGAGTTAGGAAGATACTCATAAGCTTCGATATTTTTAGAGATAAAACCACCTACTTTTGGTAAGATTCTATTTGTATAAAAATTCATAATCTTTCCTAAAAAAGATGGATTTTCATTTTTCATAAACTCTAAAATTACTACAAGCCCATCTTTTTTAAGAACACGATTAAACTCTTTAAGTGCCTCTTCTCTCTCAATTACATTTCTAATACCATAAGTAATACTTAAAATATCAGCAGTTGCATCTTCAAGAGGTATCTCTGTTGCTTTAGAGATATAGTAATTAAAATCGGGATATTTTTCACGAGCAACATTAACCATACCAACAGAAGGATCAACACCCACTATCTCTGAAATAGTAATATTTTTCTTCTCTGCTCTTTTTTTCCAATAATCCATCATATCACCTGTACCACAAGCAACATCTACGATTTTATCTAATGAATTTTTTTGAGAGTAATCATAAGCTAAATCACAAGCCTTACGTCTCCAACTCTTATCTATACCCATACTCATTACACGATTTGCAGTATCGTAAGTTGGTGCAATGTCATCAAACATTGAAACTATTTTTTCCTGTTTATTCTCTTGATTAGCCATATATTATCTCCTTTTCATCCACATAATTATATCTTCGTTCTCTTTTTCTATATTTAAAATTTCTAAATCTTCCTCTAAATTTTCAAAACCATTTTTGCCACCAAAAGTAGGCGCTAAATAGCAGAGATAAAAATCTGTAATAGTACGAGTAAGTTCAAACATTTTAGATGTTCCCTCAATCATAATATTTTTATATTGTGACACTCTTGAAAAATTATCCTCAATATAAACCTCCCTACCCTCAACATAAAAAAGAGGTATAGTTTTATCAAAATCATCACACCTTGAAAGGATTAAAATATCGGGTGCTTTACCATCTACTAATCTTGCATCTAGTGTTGGTCTATCCATTCTCACAGTATTTCCACCGATAACAAGTAAATCACAAACATCTCTCATAGCGTGAACATTTTTTCTTGATTCTTTAGAACTTACTATACCATTGTCCGTAGTCCCATCTAATCTTTGCGCCCATTTAAAAAATACAAATTTTTCTTTTTGCCAAAGATTAAACGGTTTTACTAAATCATCACACTCTTTTTGTAAAAGTTCAGAATATACTATACAATCATTCATATTTAAAATTAGACTACCCGATTTTGCTTGAGGATTTATATCGTTACTTCCTACATAAACCTCTTTAACCCCTAAATCACTTATAAGCCTAGCACAAGAAGGAGTTTTTCCAAAATGGGAACAGGGTTCAAGTGTTGTATAAAGAGTGCTATTATGAAATATATTATTATGATTACTTTGTAAGTGAGTATGTATATCTATTGAATCTGTTAATGCTAAAATATAGCTATCGTCTGTGAGTTTATAGTATGCAGATTTAAGAGCATTTACTTCAGCATGAGGACCACCAGCTTTGTGATGGGCTTCAACTGCTAAAATTTCTCCATTTTCACCAACTATTGTACAACCAACAGCTGGATTTGGATATGTTAAACCTTGATATTTCCAAGCCTCTTTAAGAGCGAGACTCATATAAAAGTTATTATCGACTACCATTCAAAGTAAGTTTTAGCTCTTGTAATATCGTTAAACTCTACTTCAACAACTTCATCTTCACTTGTAACAAAAATTTTAGAGCCTTCAACATTTGTTAAAATACCTCTAACTTTATCTTTGGCGTTATAAACAATAGAAACTTTTTCACCAATAGACTTTTTAAAATTACCTATGTTCATAAGCTTTCTCTCTATTCCAGCCGTTCCAACTTCAAGTCTATAATCTCCAGAAACTGGAGGAGTAACATCTAAAAGTGGAGAGATAAGATGTGTAAGTTCCACACATTTATCCAAAGAAACACCTGCTCGTTTTCCATCAACAATATCTGTTGATATAACACTTACACGGTAGATAGTATCATCGCCTTCATTTACAATAACAGTATCGTATAATTCTAAATCTACTGACTTCACTAATGAGTTAATATCACTTTCAAGACTCATCTTTAGGTTCCTTTGCTATTTTTTTAAATAACTCTTCTAAATTTTGTGTTTTAGCAAGTTGCTCATCAAATTCAAATGTAAATTTAGGACAACGATACCAACCTTGATCTTTCAAACAATGTGTTTCAACAATAGGACGAGCTTTTCTTAATAGTTTAAGGTAGTCACGTTTCTCTTGATCTGTATATTCATTGGGATTGATATAAACTTTTGCATCACTTTTACCACGAGAACATACAACTTCAACAATATTCAAATCGTGAAGTCTTTTGTCATTCATCGCACCAAGTGCTTGAGGAATTAACTCTAAGAGAACTGATTCAGTTCTCTTGAGTTTTATTTGAGCTTCAGTCATCTATAAAGAAACTTTTTGCTCAACTTTTTTGAATGTTTCAAGAATATCACCTGGTACAACATCGTCATAACCACTGATAACAACACCACACTCATAACCATTACCAATCTCTTCAACATCATCTTTAAAACGTTTAAGTGAAGTAAGTTCACCTTCGTAATGAACAACACCATCACGAATAACACGAACCATACCACCACGAATAAGACGTCCATCAACAACAACACAACCAGCAACAAGACCTTTAGGAATTTTAAATACTTCCTTAACTTCTGCTTGACCTGTATTTTCTTCAGTATATTTTGGAGCCATCATACCAGTAAGCATACCAGTAATATCGTCAATTAGTTGGTAGATGATTGAGTAAGTTTTAATCTCAACACCTTTCTGTTTAGCCGCTGCTTTAACTGCACCAGTAGGACGAACATTAAATCCAAGTAGTACACAGTTTTCAGAGTTATTAACAAGTTCAACATCATTTTCAGTAATTCCACCAACACCACTAGAGATGATATTAACTTTAACTTCATCATTTCTAAGAGAAAGAATAGAACTTCTAATTGCTTCAAGCGTACCATGAACATCTGTTTTAAGTACAACTTTAAGAGATTTAAGTTTACCCTCTTTTATCATAGCTGTCATATCTTCTAATGAAGATTTAGTTGAGACTGAAAGTTCTTTATGTCTATCATACTCATGACGTTTAAGCGCATAAGCTTTTGCTTCCTTCTCATCTTCCATAACTGTCATAACTTCACCAGATGCGGGAACTTCATTAAGTCCTGCAATAACTGCTGTATGTGATGGTAATAATTTTTTAACTTGCTTCTTATTTTCATCTAACATCGCTTTAACACGACCATAAGCAGCACCACAAACTACATAATCTCCAACTTTAAGAGTACCATTTTGAACGATAACAGTGGCAACTGGACCACGACCCTTCTCTAAAGAAGACTCAATAACAGCTGCTTTTGCAAGTGAATTTTCATTTGCTTTAAGTTCTAAAATATCAGCAGTAGTAAGAATATTTTCAAGTAAATCATCGATACCCATACCTGACTTTGCAGAAACAGGAACAAATTCTATATCCCCACCCCAATCAACAGGAGAGATACCATGTTCAGCCATCTGACCTTTAACCATATCTGGTTGAGCAGTCTCTTTATCCATTTTGTTTAGTGCTACAATTATTGGAGCACCAGACTCTTTAGCAAGTTTAATAACTTCAAGAGTTTGAGGTTTAACACCATCATCAGCAGCTACAACTATTACAATAATATCTGTAATCTCTGTACCTTTTTGACGCATATGACTAAATGCAGCATGACCTGGAGTATCTATAAATGTAATAGCTTTTCCATGTTGTTCAATAGTATACGCACCTATATGCTGAGTAATTCCACCAGCTTCACCATCAGTTACTTTAGCTTCACGGATTGCGTCAAGTAAAGAAGTTTTACCATGATCAACATGTCCCATAATTGTAATTACTGGAGCACGTTCAGTTGCATCTGGATCCTCTTCAATATCTTCTACTTCTTGAGTAAATTCATCTTTTGGATCAATAATTGTAACTTCAACTTCAAACTCTTCTGAAAGAATTTCTATCTCATCATTTCCAAGGAAATCATTTTTAGTCATCATCATACCAAGGTCAAAAAGAACTTTGATAATATCAGAAATTGGTCTATTTAAAGCTTCTGCAAATTCATAAACACGAATATCTTCAGGAATTTCTACATGAGTAATTACTTCATCAATTTGAGTTACTTTAGCATATTTTTTACGCTTATCTTTACGAACTTTTCTACCACGTGGAGCTGATTTTTTATTTCCATTTCTACCAGCTGGTTTTGGTTGTCTTGGTTTTCTTTGCTCTTCTGCTGGTAATGGTGCTCTCTCAGTTGAATTCAAATCTAATAGAACAACTTGATCATCCATATCCATAGATACATCACTCATCGCTCCACCAAAAATATCCATTCTTCTACCCTGCTCTTGTTTACTAGCAGTACGAGATGTTTGTCTAGATCTTTTCTTTTGTGCTAACTCAGCTAAAACTTCTGCACTCATCTTACCATAAGATGATACTGAAGCCTGTTTTTGAGGAAGATTATAATTTTCTTCTATTTTTGGTTTCTTTTTCTTAACAATTTTAAGACCAGATCTTTTAATTTTTGGAGCTGACGCTGTAACTATTTTCAAAGTAGATTTAGTAACCCTTTTTATTCCGGGTTTCTTCTCCTCCTCTATTTTTTCAACCTTAGTTTCCTCTATATTTTCAACTTTAGTCTCTTCAGCTGTAGAAATAACCTTAACTTCTTCATCTTTAGGAGTTTTATTAACAACTTTTGTTACTGTTGGTTTATCCGACTTTTCTTTTTCTGAAGAACTATTTTGTTCACCATTCATTATAAATTTTGCTAAACCTTCAGCTTGTTCCATTGTAACTACACTTTGTGCTGATTTTACTTCAAGACCCATTTCGGTTGCTTTTTTTAGAACTTCTTTAGAAGCTATACCTAGCTCTTTTGCAATTTCGTGTACTCTAACTTTTTCTGCCATCAGTGATGATCTCCTTTATTCTATTCATAAATTTATCTTTATTTCCACCTCTGCATTGCCGCATTAGTGCTTTTAAAACTTTTTTCTCTTGGTAAAGACATTCTTTACATAAATAAAAACTTCTACCATTTTTATTAAAAATCTCTACATTTCCTTCAATACATTGAAGTCTATATAAGTTATTTTGTGTGTGTCTGTCTCTACAAGAAACACACATTCTAATAGGTAGATGCAAATTTTTAGCCATTATATCTAATACTTACTTTAAATACAGAGCTTAACGCTCTATAATTAACCCATCATTATCAAAATTTAAGATTTTAACTGCAAAATCTGGAAATTTTTGTTTTAATCTATTTGCAATCATAGCCACATCATCATCATAAACCATAGAAAAAAATGTTGATCCACTTCCTGAAAGAGTACTCATTAAAGCACCACTCTCATAGGCTACTTTTTGAACACTGAAAAGTTCTGGTAATGTTTTCATTCTTGCCTTTTGATGAAATCTATCTTGTGTTGCAAGTTTTAACATCTCCCAATCTTCATTAAAAAATGCAGCAACAGTTACTGCTGTATGTGAAAGATTATATGTGGCATTTTCTTTAGAATATGATTTAGGTAATAATGTTCTTGCTTTAACTGTACTCATCTGCTTATTTGGAATAACTACAATAGCTTTAAGATAATCTGGAAGATGTTTCCTTTGTGAAAATACTTTATTTTTTTCAATCGTTGCAGCATTAAATCCACCCATTACAGCAGGTGTAATATTATCAGGATGTGGTTCATACACAAGTGCATGATTTAAGATACGACGTTTTGAAACTTTAATCCCTACAGCTTCATGAGCGCTTGCAATAGCACTCACAATTACAGCTGACGAACTACCAAGTCCTCTTGACATTGGAATTTGATTATAAAAAGTAAACTTAAAATTTTGTTTCTTTTTTGTTAAACGTGTATAGTGTTCATTAAAGATACTGATAAAAAGGTTGTTACCTTTTAGTCTAGGGTTATTTTCACCCTCACCTTTAATATTAACACTAAAAAACTTAGATTGATGAAATTCAACTTTATTACGTAGATCTACTGCTAAACCTAAAGAATCAAATCCTGGTCCTAGGTTTGCACTAGTTGCGGGTACACTTACTATCAAATATTATCCTATCCAACCGCACCTATCATATATAATGGGGCTGTATTTGTGCTAAACTCATTATAATCAAGTATATTGGGTAAACTATATTTAACCGCTTCTACTGTTTCTAATTTTTGAGTTTTTATTTCTGAGTGGACTTTAACAAAATATAACTTTCCAATCGCTTTTATTGGATTATTTTCATTAAATTTAAAGGCATCTGTTGCAAAAAGTGGTATATTTTTTAAAATACTTAAAGAGTTTAAAAAAATATATGCGATTTTAATTGCCATAAAGCTTCCCGGACCATTTGCATAAAACATTTTTTCTACATTATATTTTTCAAAAAGCTCTTTAAAAATGATAGCTAATATATCTGAACTTTTTTTTTCACTTTGAACACTCTCTATTAAAATATTATTTTCATAAATTCCTATAGAGATAGGTGAACTTAACGCGATTAATAAAATATCTACATTTTTACGCATAAGCTTTTTCTAACTCTACTGTTTTTTCACCAACTAATTCTACTATCTCATAATTTTCTGGATCTTTTAAAAGTTCTACTGTTAATTTATGATTTAAGTCATGACTGCCTGCTAATGCTTCATAGTTTCCTATAAAATTCATACCAATTAAAGACATATCACCAATAGCATCTAGTATTTTATGTCTTACAAATTCATCTGTAAAACGTAAACCCTCTGGATTTAAGATTTTTTTATCATCTAAAACGATAGCATTTTCTAGTGAACCACCAAGTGCTAATCCTTTAGAACGAAGATATTGAACCTCATGTAAAAATCCAAATGTTCTTGCACGAGATATCTCTTTTTTATAGCTATCTTTTGTAAATTTAAGTACATATTCCTGTTTATTTATTACTGGATGAGGGAATTTAATAGTAAAATCATATTTAAGATCTGAAGAAGGAGATAATTTAACATACTTTTCCCCCTCTAAAACCTCTATCTCTTTTTTAATACGCATAATCTTTTTAGGTATATCTAACTCTTGAATTTCAGCTTCATCAAGTAACATACAAAAACTAGCACTACTTCCATCCATAACAGGAACTTCATCTGCATCTACTATTATTTTAAGATTATCTATACCATAGGCATATATTGCTGAAAGAAGATGCTCTATTGTAGAGATTACATAGCCATCTTTTCCTATAACTGTTGCCATTCTTGTATCAACAACATTTTCTGGTTTTAAAGCGATAGCAACATCTACATCATCACGATAAAAGATAATTCCACTATTAGATGGCAATGGTTCTAGTCTCAATTTAACAGCTGATCCCTTATGAAGTCCAATACCAACAAGTTCAACAGCTTTTTTTATAGTAGTTTGATACATCTTAAATCCTTTAAACTTTTAGTTTCTATCTATAATTTTTTTAGCATCTTTAATAATATTGGTAATATTCATTCTAATCCAATCTTTATCCATCCACTCTTGCGGACGAACCTCTATCCCTTGAACTAAAACACCAAAGTGAAGATGATCTCCCATCGCATAACCACTTTTACCTGTATTTGCTATTGTCCCTCTTGCACTAAAATTTTCACCACTATTAACTTTTAAAGTAGAACAGTGTCCATATAAAGTATAAAGCCCTAAACCATGATGAATCATAGGCATATGACCATATAATCCATTATAATCAGCATATACTACTTCTCCACCATTTTGGGGTTTAATCTTTGCCATAGAATTACTCGCTAAATCTAAACCTAAATGATACGATTCACTAATAGCATCTCCATCATAAGAGTATTTTCTATGGTCTCCAAATCTTGCAACAACTTGTGCATTTTTAAGTGGATACATTTTATTTATTTTAAAATCACTTATTCTTTCGTCTGGAACTATTGAAGATAGTTCATGAATTAATTTCTCATTTTTTGCTCGAACATCTTCATTAATAATTTTAAACTGTTCTAAAGACTCTTCAACACCTTGTGTCTCAACAAATTCTTCAGCTAAATCAGCAATTTTTCCTTTTAAAAATCTATCACTTAGTTTTAAATGCGAAACTTTATAATGCTTCTCTTTTAAATACAATGGTATATAAGACTTAGCAATATTTCCAGCAAAATCTTTTGCAATAACAGTAGCTTTAAAACTTTCATCTGTAACTGGCCATGCTAATAATGAGATATAATACCCATCTTTATAAAACTCTTGAACTTTAAACTGTTTATCACTATTTGACTGAATATATATCTCATCTATATTTTCATCTTCAGCTTTAAAGATAACAACAGCAGAACCACCTTTAGATATTTTATAAGAATGGTTGATAATATTTAATCTTGGTCTACGTTTATCAATATTTAGTTTATACTCATTTTGGACAACATTCCCATTAAAGATATTCCATTTACTCATATCTGTTGCCTGAACAACAATACTAATCTTTTTATCTTTTAAAGCATATACACTTCTTGGTGGTTTTATCTCTAAATGTACAGAGTCTTGAAATATCATAAATTTTTCTTCATTTATAACTGTTTCGCCACTTGTAGTTTTTAAAATAATTTTATAAGATTTTAATCCACTTACATCACTAATATCAATTTTAAGTGGTTTTTTCAAGTTCCAATAACCATTACTCTCAACTTCAACTAATGGTGCATCTCTCTCAAACATATCTGAAGTATACACAAACCCTGCACCAGCGACTAATACACCGAATATAAATATAACACCTATTGGAGATTTTTTTCTTCTGCTCAAACTATATATCCTTGTTTACTATTTTAATAATTTCATTCTCTTCATCACTCTTTAAAAGTACCGACATTTCAACATAAGGAAGTCCAAATGCCTCTTTTATTATTTTTTTGGCATCTTCTATTTTTGCCCCTGTTGCTTTTAAAATATCATCATCTATATAAAAAATAGCCACCGTAGCACTATTTACTAAAGTCATATTTTGTAACATATTTGATTTTAATCTTAATAAAGCTAATGTTACAAATTCAATTATATATGATTGACACAACTTATAATCTGCACCATATTTAATTAATTGGCTAATTGTATCAAAAAATGTCTTACTAATATTATTATTTTTAAACCCATCTGACTTATCTAAAATATCGCCATACAAAGCTGTTGCCATCTTTTTATTTATTTTAATATTTTGAATTTGAAAATAATCAAAGAGATTTAAAGCAGAAAGAGTAAGGTTAATAGTTATATCTGCTGATGGGGTATCACTCTTTTTTATTTTTTCAAACCACGGTAGAAAAGAGTATTTACGATTGATTTCTTTATTTTTACAAACTAAAGAAACTTTTTTATGTAAAGTCAATATATATGTATATAATGCACTTGCTACAAAGAGTGAATCCTCTTCAACGACTATCTCTATATGCTTTGCATTATCTATCTTTTTAAAAATATCATTCATTATATACAATTATACTCTTTTTATTATTTATTCATCTTATATACATAAGCCAATACTTCTGCAACAGCTCCAAATAGCTCTTCTGAAATAGGTCTATCTATCTCAACTTCATCATATAAGCTACGTGCTAATGGAGGATTTTGTACAATATGTATATTTTCCTCTCTTGCTATTTTCTTTATCTGCTGTGCTATATTATCCATACCTTTGGCTACAACTATTGGTGCATGAGATTTCTCTTCATCATATTTTATAGCTACTGCATAATGAGTAGGATTTGTGATAATAACATCTGCATTTGGAACTTCTGCCATCATTCTTTTTCGTGAAGCTTGCATCTGAATTTGACGAATTTTACCTTTAATAAGAGGATCACCCTCTATATTTTTCATCTCATCTTTAACCTCTTGTTTTGACATCTTTAAACCATCAAAATATTGTTTTCGGACAATAACAAGGTCTATCAATGCAAAAACAAAAATAATTAAAAGCATCACAAAAGCGATAATTATCATCTTATCTATTAACCAATCTAATTGAGCCCCTAAACCAAATAAAGCAACAGTAGGAAGTTCTTTAATAAAAAAGAAAAAGAATATAAATCCAACCCCTAAAGTTACATGTGATTTAAAGGTTATTTTTACACCCTCTATCAATTTTTTCATAGAGAAAAGATTTTTAGTCCCTTTAATAGGGTCTATCTTTTTAAAATCTGGCATAATAGCTTTTGTCGTAAATAAAAATCCAAACTGTGCAAAAGCAGCAATAATACCAGCAATAGCCACAACAGTAGCAATGGGCATAATAATCAATAAAAATTCTGTCATCGTTACAACAGCAACATCAATCAAAAATGCATTATCTAAAGGTGTTCCCTGTAAGGAAAAATAATATTTAAAGAGAGTAATAACATGTTCTGCCATATAAGGAAAGAGCATTAAAAGTGATAGAATTGCAACAAAGAGAGTAATAACCCCCGAAGTATCTTGCGACTTCGGGACATTACCCTCCTTTCTGGCATCTTCTATCTTCTTTTCGGTGGGTTCTTCGGTTTTTTCTGCGTCGTCTGCCATTTATAGTTCACTTATCAAAATAATATCATTTTTTAAGAAAAGATTTAAGACATGAAGGTATATCTGAGTATTGTGACAAACTTGAAAGTAAATTCATATTATTGAGAACTAAATTTGTTTTGATTTTTGCATGAATTCCAATATAGTCTAGTTTACTTTTATTACATTCCTCAATTAATATTTGTAAAAATTTATTTAAGAATTCTTCCTCAAATTTTCCTCTAAAATTCATCTGTTTATTTTGAGATAAAATTTCTTTGAACTCATCAAATTTAAATTGAACATTTATATCAGAAATCTTAAACGATTCAGTATATTTATTCTCTAAAAAAATCAATATATTTCCTTGATTTAATCTGACTTCATTTAAACTCAATTTAATAATTGGATTATTTTTATTGAATAAGGATAAATCACTAAAAGATATATTCCTATATTCATCTGTTTCTCGTAAAAAATAGTTTTGAGTTGCTATCCAAGTATTTATATCTAACATAAACTGATGAAATTCAGATTGTCTATCTGAAAATAATTTACTTAATATTTCAAATTCGTTATCTGTCTCTTTTAAACTATTTTTACTCTCTAAAATAAATTCACTTTTTAATATTTTTTGAAATACATTTAATGTTGTATAAAAATTTTCTATTGAATATGTAGAAGTAACATATAAATCTTCTTTTTTTTTCCATTTTTCAAACTCAATAGGATTAATCATATCATCATAATCTTTATCAATAAAAAATGACAACTTCCCCTCAGAGTAAACTTTTTTTCTTTTTTGAATAATTTCATATAATGATAATAAGTTCTCTTTTCCTTTGGATTCAAAATGAGATACACTCAACTCTTGAATAGTTTCTATTCTATTATTATAATATTTACTATCATCCTTTCCTTCATAAAAACAATAAATAAAATTATTATTTTTCTGTTCTCGTTTATGTTTTTTAAAAATATTTATAAAATCATTCCATACAACAAGAGGTTTAGTACGTGCTTCTTTAAAAACTTCTTTTCTATTCTTCATTATTATTTTTCAAATAAGGAGTAGTAGCTTCTAAAACTATATCTACTGTATGATTCTCTAATAAAAGATTTTCATCACTAAAAATAAAAGGTGAATGTGTTGTAGCAAAAAGAAGTTTACACTTTTTTGAATCTAAAATATCTGTTAATAGCATTTTTTGCCATTCCATTGACATTGAAATTTCAGGCTCATCAATAAATAAAATAAAATCTTTTTTACACTCTAAATAGATTCTTGCAAAAATAGATACTAATTGTTTTTCCCCTGATGATAATGTATCTATATTAAGAGGTTTCTTAGTTAGCTCATTTTCAATATATACTTCAACTAAACTCTCATCATAGTGAAAGTTTTTTCCAACTAAATACTTATTACAAATATTAGTAAATTGTTTTATTAATTCATCTTTTTCTTTTTGTTTATTATATATTTTAATTAATTTTGTCAGATATGATAATAGTTGTTTATTATTATCATTAAAAATTTCTTCACCTTTCACTTTTTGAAGAATTATTATTTTATTTTCGGAACTAATATCTTTACTTCTATTAAGAATAATATTTAAAGTATCAATGTTTTTAATAATTTTTTTATCTTCAAAAGTAATATTATTACTATCATTATCTATTAAATTATTAATAATATCTCCACTCATTCTACTAAAGCCTTCTAATGATAATTTTTTTATATCCTCAGTTAATAATTTAATATACCTTTTCGTATCTTCCATTCCAAACTGAATAAAACTATCTTGATGACTTCTTTCAACCTCATCAATAATATCATTTAATCCTAATGTTTCTAAATCTTCTTCAACTCTTCTATAAGTTGGTAAATAAATAAAAGAATAATTCTTTGAAAAATCATCTACATTTTTAAGTATCATTTTAATCTTTTTATTTACTTCATCTATGAATTGCTCGTCATATCTATTTTCTTCTCTTTGAAACTTTACTATCGCTTCGTTAACCATACTGTGAAGTCTATTTTTTGATAACTCAAATTTTAAAAATCTGAACATCTTAGAATTAATAATTTCAGTAGAAGTAAAACCTTTACTTATTAACATCTTCATTTCAAGATATTGACTTCTGCTTAAATATTTTTTTAATTTACAGCCACAATTATCATCTTTTTCTCTTCCGTAATATGCAATTATCTCTTTGTTAGTAATTTTAATAATGTCTGTATCTTTTATTTTTAAAATAATTTCTTCAAATTCAAGAGACACTAGCTTATTCAACTTTCCACTTAAAATATAATACAGAATATTTAAAATATGAGTTTTTCCTGTACCATTTTCACCAATAAGTATTTTTATGTCTTCATTCTCTGTAAAATCTATTTTGATATTTCTATCTTTAAATAAACCTATTATTTCAAATTGTTCAATCATAATTATATTCCTTCTCTCTAACCCATCTTCATAGACAAATCGATCCAATTAGCCTGATGAATCAAAGCCCCACTACTAATAGCATCAACACCACTTTTAGCATAACTTTCAATAGTATCAAGTGAAATATTCCCACTAGCTTCCAAAAGTATATGAGGATAATTTTCATCTCTAAAAGTAACTATCTCTACTATCTGAGATGGTGTCATATTATCACACATAACAATATCACATTTAGCACTCATCGCCTCTTTAGCTATCTCAAAAGTTTCAGCTTCTATCTCTATCTTTGCAGTAAATGGAATTTGTTTTCTTGCTTTTACTATATACTCTGTTAAATTTTCAATAGTTTTTAAGTGTGTATCTTTTATCATAAGCGAATCATCTAAACCCATTCTATGGTTTACTGCGCCACCTGTTCTTGTTGCGTATTTTTCAAATACTCTTAACATTGGACGTGTTTTTCTTGTGTCTAAAAGTTTTACATTATAAGGCTCTATAATATCTACATATTTTTTAGTTAATGTAGCGATAGAACTAGCGTGATGTAATATATTTAAAAGTGTACGTTCTATTCTTAAAAGAGTATGAGAATCCCCTTTTATAATTGCTAAAATATCGCCCTTTACAAATCTTTCTCCATCTTTTTTACCCCAAATAATCTCGAAGTTTTCTAAAGATGAAAGTACATTGACATATTTTTCTCCAGCTAAAACACCATCACTTTTTGCGATAATGTCTGCTTTAGCGTCCACTCTCTCTTCCACTAAAGCATATAAATCTCCACGACCAACATCTTCAGCTAATGTAGCTTTTACAAACTCTTCTATCATAATGCTAACATTCTTTCTAATGCTATTTTTGCCCATTTTTGAGTTTTTTCATCTACGAAAATCTCATTTATAGGTTCGCCGTCATCTATCGCTTTTAACGTTTCATAAACATCTTGCAGAGTTGTTTCATTCATAGTAGGACACTCTGGTTTTGTGGAAGAAAGAACATAAGTATTATTAGGACGAAGTCTATTAACCATATTAAACTCTGTACCAACTGCTACTTTTTGCTCTGGGGGTAAACCTTTGATATATTTAATAAGTTGAGAAGTAGAACCTACAAAATCACTTGCTTTACAGATAGCAGGGTCACACTCTGGGTGAACAGCTATTATAATATTTGGGAATTTCTTTCTATAAAAATTTATATCATCAACACTAAAAAGTTGATGCACCGAACAAAAACCATCAAAACAGATAATATCTGACTGAGTTAAATCACTTCCATCACCGATAACACAAGAACTAAGCCCCATATCATTTGCAATATTTTGCCCTAAACATCTATCTGGAACAAAAAGAATTTTTTTACCCTCTTTAAGTGCATTAGTAATGATTATTTTAGCATTTGAACTTGTACAAACAAGCCCTCCCATCTCTCCAACTTTTGCTTTAACATCTACATCAGAATTTATATAGGTAATAGGTAAAATATTTTCACTTACTATGCCACTCTCATTTAAAGCTTTAACAGCATTATCAAATCCTAAACCATCTATCATACTAGCCATTGCACAACAAGCTATTTTTGGCATAACTACACGTTTATTTGGGCTTAAAACTTTTACACTTTGACCCATAAAACCAACACCACAAAAGAGAACAAACTCTGCATCATCATCACGTGTTCTTGTTGCTAACTCTAATGAGTCACCTGTAATATCGCCTACTTCAAAAACCTCATCTCTTTGGTAAAAGTGAGCAACAACTGTTACGCTTAATTTTGCTTTTAAAGCATCTATTTTCTGTGTTAATTCTTCATTTGTGTATTGCAAAAAAATATCCTGTTTTTATAGTATTGTTATTATATCAAAAAATTATTTAGCTTAAAAATTATATTTTAAACCGATGTTTATGTTATGTTCGCCCTTATGCGAGACATCTCTTTTCAACTCATAATCTACACTCATATAACGATAAAAAGTATATAAATCAATATCTTCACTTAAACTCTTTTCAAAACCAAGTTGAGCACCTAAAAGAAATGAACTATCTGAAGTTTGATTTCCAAAACCTAAAACAAGACCTGCATAAGGAGATACAAAAAATATTTCATCTAACTTATAATTTACAGAACTAAGAAAGTTATGAAAATTAGCATCTAAAAGCTTTGTATATTGATAATTAAGTGTAGCAAATAAATTTTTATTATAGATATATCCAAGTTCTATTCCTGAATTAAAACCTGATTCATCCATCTCTTGATTTAAAGCAAGACCAATTGTAGTCCCTATAAAATAACTATTTTTTGAGTTATTTGTAATAGGTTTTTCTACTTTTACATCTTGTTCTTCATCTTCAATCATAATCTCTTCATCTTCTTCAATTACAATCTCTTCATCTTCTATATTAATATCATCATTTTCAATTATGCTTTCTTTATCTGCAATCATAATTGCATCTTCTTCTTTATTTTGTTCGACTACCTCTCGCTCTTCATCATTAATAACTATCTCATCTTCTTCGATATTTTTTTCTATACTCTCTTTTTCTTGAGGTATTTTTACTGTTTTTTCTTCTTTGGGTATCTCTTCTTTGGATATTTCCTCTTTAGGTATCTCCTCTTTCACATTACCCATATTCTCAATAAATAGTTCTTGCTGTTGAATAGTATTTTGTAACTCTTCTATCATAGCTTCTAATTCAGCAATTTTATTAATATGGTCTGTAGAATTAGTAGTATTTTGAGAACTTGCCTCTTGTTTTAAACTCAAATCAGTTTCAAATTGCTTTTTCTCAGATATTTTTATTATTGTATTTGGATATTTTTGTTTTAATTTAAGATACTCAGTTAAAACAGAATCCTTATTATTAAAACATCCACATCTCACTGAGAACTGATTTTCAAGTTCAATATTTACACAGTTTTTTGGAAAACTTTTCTTTGTAATAGCATCTAAGTTCTCTTGTGTTTTTTCTTTATTAAGTATTTCCACTGAATAACACTGTGTTGTTGTCTCTTCTGATTGAGAACGAGTTTTTTGCTCATTTTGAGGTTTATTATCTTTAAAACGATATTTATATGTATTTGTAATATACGCATTTACATATTCATCATATAAAGATGTTAATTTATCTTTTGCATCACTCATCTTATCGTAACACCCACATCTTACTGTTTGATTACTACCAATTTTCATAATCTTACAACCATCAGCATATTGTTTACTTTCTAAATGCTCTCTATTTTCAACCGTATCTCTTTCACTCACCAACTGTACCGTATAACAGGTCTCTTCCGAGTCCTCAGCCATTAAAAGTACACTTAAAGTCACTAATAATAATATTTTCAACATTACATTCCCTTTCCAATCATAAATTTTATAGTAAGTATTATATCTTATTTAAAATATTTTTACCTCTTTTTAACAAGTAAGAGGATATAATCCCCAAATTTTTTAATATCTATTATCACTATACAAAGGTTACCCATGAGAATTCGTAAACGCGCACTAACATTTGAAGATGTACTTTTAGTACCACAATATTCTGAAGTCCTACCAAAAGAGGTTTCATTAGAAACTAAATTAACACGTAATATTTCTTTAAAAATTCCTATGGTATCTGCTGCTATGGACACAGTAACTGAATATAGAGCTGCTATCGCTATGGCTAGATTAGGTGGTATCGGTATTATCCATAAAAATATGGATATAGAAACACAATGTAAACAAATTTCTAAAGTAAAGAAATCTGAAAGTGGCATTATCATTGACCCTATATTTGTTCATCCAGATGCTACTTTAGCTGATGCTGAAAAACTGATGAGTGAATATAAAATTTCAGGTGTTCCTGTTGTTGATGGTCACAATAAACTTTTAGGTATTCTTACAAATCGTGATATGCGTTTTGAAAAAGATATGAGAAAACTAGCAAATGAAGCTATGACTCCTATGCCATTAATTACTGCAACAAAAGGCATTAGCCTTGATGAAGCTGGTGAAATTATGCATAAAAACAAGATTGAAAAACTTCCTATTATTGATGAAGATGGTTTCTTAAAAGGTCTTGTAACTATCAAAGACATTAGAAAACGTATAGAATATCCTACATCAAATAAAGATGCATTTGGTCGTCTTGTTGTTGGTGCAGCTATCGGTGTTGGTCAAATTGACCGTGCTAAAGCTCTTGTTGATGCTGGTGCTGATGTTTTAGTTCTTGATTCTGCTCACGGTCACTCTAAAGGTATTTTAGACACTGTTAAAAAGATCAAAGAAACGATGGAAGTTGATGTTATCGCTGGAAATGTTGCTACAAAAGAGGCAGTTGAAGCTCTTGTTGAAGCGGGTGCAGATGGTATCAAAGTTGGTATCGGACCAGGCTCAATCTGTACTACTCGTATCGTAGCAGGTGTTGGTGTTCCTCAGATTTCTGCTATTGATGAATGTGCAGAAGCTAGTCGTAAACACGGTGTTCCTATTATCGCTGATGGTGGTATCAAATATTCTGGAGATATTGCTAAAGCTCTTGCTGTTGGTGCATCTTGTGTTATGGCTGGTTCACTTCTTGCTGGTACCGAAGAATCTCCAGGGGATACTATAATGTTCCAAGGTCGTCAATACAAATCATACCGTGGTATGGGTTCTATCGGTGCGATGCAAAAAGGTTCAACAGATAGATATTTCCAAGAGGGAACTGCTGCTGATAAACTTGTTCCAGAAGGAATAGAGGGTCGTGTACCTTTTAGAGGTTCTATCGCTGGAATTGTTCATCAAATGATGGGTGGGTTACGTTCATCGATGGGTTATTGTGGTAGTGAAAATATTGAGATGTTTTGGGATAAAGCTGAATTTGTAGAGATTACAAGTGCAGGTCTTAAAGAGTCTCATGTTCACGATGTTATCATTACACAAGAAGCTCCAAACTATCACGTATAAGGTCTAAAATGAAAGAAGATATAAGATATGCTGGATTTTTTGTTCGTTTTATCGCTTCTTTTTTAGACACTCTTTTTCTCGCTCTTCCAATCGCTATTGTCATCTACTTTTTAAGTGATGGCAACTGGTTTGACTTCTCTCAATATCAACAAAATATGCAGATGGCTATGAGTGGCAACACTAATGCTCTCAACAATCAACCAGTAACTTCACTCAAATGGGAACTTCTTTTTGAGGTATCTGTACTTATTATAACTATGTTATTTTGGAAAAGATTTAAAGGTGCTACACCGGGAAAAAGATTAGTTCATATTAAAATAGTAGATGCTAAAACATTTAAAGATATAGATAACAAACAAGCGATTACTCGCTCTTTTGGTTATATCGTTTCAACACTTCTATTTTTAATCGGTTTTATTATGGTTGCATTTAGGAAGGATAAACGAGGTCTGCATGATTTACTTGCACAAACTGCTGTTATCTATAACGAAGAGTTGGAAAAAAAGTTTTAAATATCTCATCACTCTCGGCATTAAGTAATATTTTTTCGCTTGTGTAGGGATGAATAAACTCTAATTCTGTTGCATGTAATAATAAACGTTGGCAATCAAACTCTTTTCTAATCATCTTATTATGCTCTCCTCTTCCATATTTTGTATCACCTAAAATATGATGGGAAAGATGTTTCAGATGACGGCGAAGCTGATGTTTACGTCCTGTTTTTGGTTTGAGTTCCACTAAGGAATAGCGACTTTTTGCATATTTACCTACTGCAAAATCTATCTCAATAGTATCTAATCTTTTAAACTCAGTCACTGCATCTTGTGCCTCTTTCATAGCTTTAGAATCTTTATCTGCAATCTTATCTCGCTTAACACTCAAAGCATAATCTATAATACCTTTTTCATCAATATAACCACGAACAACTGCTATATAAGTTTTTTGTATCGTATGTTCTCTAAACTGTTCTGACATTAGACTTGCACTTCGAGAATCTAAAGCAAAAAGTAATACACCTGATGTAGGTTTATCAAGTCGATGAATAGGATATACCCTCTGCCCTATCTGGTCTCGAAGTATCTTCATAGCAAAATATATTTCGTGTTTGTCTATCATAGATTTATGGACTAATAATCCACTTGGTTTATTTATAGCTACTAAATATTCATCTTTGTATAATATTTCTAGTTGATAGTTTTCCCACATTTTTTACTCTACTTCACTAAGATTTTGTGTTTTCAAAATCCATCTAAAATAGAGAGCTCCAACGATAAAACCAGCGCCTAACAGAACGGTAATATACTCTAAGGAATAATCATTCATAGCTAAAAATCCTACCATAAATGATGTAAATGTAGCCGAACTTAAAAACAACATATCGTTATAAGCAACAATACGACCATAATATTTTTCCTCTATATTATTTTGTAAAAGTGTATAGGTATATGACCAAAGTGTAGTTGTAAATAAACCGACTATCACACTAGCAAATAGTGAAAGATAGAAGTTTTCCATAAATACTGCCCACAACCAAACACTTAAAGTTTGACCGATAAATATATAAATTAAACGTTTATTATTTATCCAATCTCCTATAATAAGAGGTCCTATAATCAAACCTATTGCTCGTGCAGAGTTGATTAAACCTAAAGCTAAAGATGTTGCTATAATAGAGGCATAGTATTGGTCTACCATTAAAGCAACTAAGGCATCAAAGGCTGTTAAACCTAAAAAAGCATGAATAAGCATTAAATGTATCGCTTGTGGTGTTCTTTTAAGATAGGAAAAAGTATCTTTCATCATCTCTAGCAAATTTTCTGTACTTTTAATAATCTCAACTTGTATCTCTACACGCCATAGAAGAATAAAAGCTATAATAAACATTCCAGCATCTAAAAGAAAAGCAATTTTTACACCTAAATAATAAACAACAAATCCACTTAAAGCCATTCCTGATGTATAAGAAAATGACCATATAATAGAGTGTAGTTCGTTTGCATATTGTAATTTACTTCTATCTAATATTTTTGGAAGAAGTGACATCTCTGTTGTAAAATAAAAAGATGCAGCTGCCATTTTAATAAAAATAAGTGTATATAAAAGCCATAAATCATTAAGATTATTTACAAGAACTAAGAAAACTGTTGCTAATATTTCAATAGAGATAAGAGTAAGCATCAATATTTTAGGTCTAACACTATCTATAATAGAACCTGAAAAAGGAGCTTGAACAACTCCAGCAAAGAAGTGAAGCATCGCTGTAAAGGCGATAACTTCATGGGATACGTCCATATCTAATAACAGAGTATAGATAGCTACATTACTAAACCAAGCTCCAAAATAGGAGATAAGTTGAATTATAGAAAGCTTTTTTAATATGGGTTCGCTGTTAAGTAAAGTAAAATATTGTTTCATAAAATATTGAACTAAACTAATATATCTTTAGCAATATCAAATTGATTAGCAGTCATAAGATGGATTTTTGGATGATACTCTTTAATCTCATCAAAAAGATTTTTACTTAATTCAAATCCAACTTTATACTCTTCCTCTGCACCACCATTAGCATTTGCGACTCTAAGTGCATCTATCCAATAATCAGGAACATTTATCCCAGGAACATGCGCTGATAAAAATTGAGCAGTACGAAGTTTTGTGATAGGAAAAAATCCTATGATAAGTTCAGCTTTTTTACTTTCACTGCAACACTCTTTATTTGCATTTTCTTTTAACTCTAAAAGTTGTTTCGCATTTTCTAAATCATAAACAGGTTGAGTAATAATCCCTAAAGCACCATGTTTAATCTTTTTTTGCATCTTCTTTTGAAGAGTTTTAGGATTCTTTGCAAAAGAGTTTACAACAGCAAAAGGATATATAGTATTTGGTCGTATTTGCAAAGGTTTTCCTGCATAGTTCATACCAGAGTTAAATGCAGAGATAATATCCAGTAAAAGAGAGCTATCTGCTTCAAAAACACCTTTAGCATGAGGTTGGTCACTTATTGTAGCAGGGTCACCCGTAAGTGCTAAAATAGCTCGAATATCAAACTCATTAGCACCAAGTAAATCAGACTGTAACGCTATCTTATTTCTATCTCTCATACTCATAGTAGCTATAACAGGCTTATTAAATCTATCTTGAAGAAGTTTTGCTGCGAAAAGAGAGTTATATTTCAGTTTTGCCAATGGATTATCAGTAGTAGAAAATCCATCAACTAAATCTTGTAATCCTAATTTTTCTATCTTATCAATAGTAGGAGAAAATTGAGCAGAATGCCCTGGTGTAGTTTCAAGTGTAATGTAAGTATCGTTTTTTAATTTATCTAGTAGTGTGTTGAACAAAAAAAATCCTAATTCGCTATAATTACAACATTATAACAAAGAGAGAAAAAATATATGCTAAAACTTGCTGTTTTTGATTTTGATTCGACATTAATGGATGGTGAAACTATCGATTTTTTCGCCGATGAACTAGGGATTGGTAAAGAGGTTGCTCTTATTACTGAAGAGGCTATGAGTGGGAGACTTGATTTTTTTGAGTCTTTACAACAAAGAGTGGGTCTTTTAAAAGGTCTTGATTTTTCTGTTGTTGAAAAGATTAGCCAAAATCTTCCCTATATGCCAGGGGCTGTTGAGACTATCGCTGAGCTTAAAAGTCGTGGTATAAAAGTAGTGTGTTTTAGTGGTGGTTTTAGAACAGCTACTAGTCACGCCAAAGATATTTTGGGTTATGATGCTGATTTTTCAAATGTTTTACACGAAAAAGATGGTAAATTAACAGGTCTTGTAGGTGGAGATATGATGTTTTCACACTCTAAAGGGGATATGTTAGTTCGTTTACAAAATATACTTGGTGTGAGTGAAGAGGAAACTTTAGTGTGTGGTGATGGAGCAAATGATTTAAGTATGTTTGCACAAGCAGGAACAAGAGTTGCATTTTGTGCAAGAGATATACTAAAAAAAGAGGCAAATATAGTTATTGAAACTAAAGATTTGACTCAAATATTAGAAAAAATATAAAGGAAATATATGTTAGAAAGTACAGTATGGAGACAGTATCATAGAAATAATAGTTTTAGAATAGCTATTAGTGAGTTTTGTGTATTAGATTTTGATAATTTAATAGTTGAAGATAAAGTATTATATGCTCATTTAAAATCTAAACTTACAAAAAAAGAGTTAAAACTTTTTGCTATGGATTATGCAAATACGAATGAAGATGAACTTAAAAAAGAGTTTTCTTATAGTGATGAAGATTTAGAAAAAGCTAAATTTAAACTATACAAAAAGCTAAAACAAGATAAAACTCGTTTAGCGTTTAGAATTACTGCTAGAATTACATCTTAACTATATTCCGTGTTAAGCACGGAATATAATTTTAGATATAGATTTTAACTTTTTTAATCAACTTCAAAACTAGAGGAACTTATGAAAAAAAATATTGATCAGAATTTAGAAGCTGAAATTGGTAAACACATGTTAATGCCTGAAAACTACGGTAAAATGGAAGATGCTAATGGTATTGGAATTGGTGTTGAACAATCTAGTAAACTTTATGTAATTATGTATATAAAAAGAGATGAAAATACTATTACAGATGTAATGTTTAATACAAATGGAACAGAAGATGCAACTACACTTGGTTCACTCTTGAGTGAGATGATTAAAGGGGATACTATTGATAATATTCTCCAAACTGTTTCACAATTAGAAAAGAATGTACAAGAATCATATAGAAATATACCATCACCTGAAGTTGATACTTCTAAACCAGAAGGTGAACAAGTCAAAAAAATATCAACAGAACATCAAGATAGTGCAAATATGGTTCTAACTGCTTTTCGTGCAGCAATGAGACACTATGAGAGAAAACTTCAAGGGATAGAAGAAAAACTATTTGAGATGAACATAGCAAAAATCTGCCCATATTCTAGTCAAGATTGTCACTTTATGATGGAAGAAAATCAAAAAAAACTTTTTGTATAAAAAGGGGAAAAGCCATATTTTAAGTACTCTTCCCAATATTCATAAGATATAACTTTCAAATCAAGCATATTATAGATTTTTTTGGCAAAGATATTGTAATATGCTATGTATTTCATCTTTATTTATATCCCCATTCTCTAAACTTAACTTGCAATTTCTCATCATTCTCAAAAGTTTTAAAATAAAGATATTCAGGTGCTAAATCTAAATCTTCTCCCCATTTCAAAGTATAATCTAGTTGAAAATCTTTAAAATTTTCTATCAGTTTTAGTTTATGAAAAGGCTTTAGTTTTGTATTAAATATAAAATATTTTAAATCTATAATACCACTTTTTTTATCGTTAAACTTTAATAGTATTTTATAGTTCTCTTGATAAATTGCTTCAATAATAGTCAGCATATTTTTAAACTAATGGTTTAACTTTCAAATACTCACCACTTTCTTTGATAGTGTCCCAATTTGAAAGTAACTCTTCTTGATGGTCTTCTGCCCATTCAACAACTAAACCCAAAACCTTAGAAGGAACTCTTCCCTCCATTACACCAAATGTTTTAATATTGATAGATGCTTTATGTTCATTATATTCAATATGAAAATGAGGTGGATTATGTTCATTGAAGTACATAAATATTTTTATTCCGAGGAATCTACTTATTTCTGGCATTTTTATTTTCCTTGTAAACTTTATATATTGCAGGAGGTGAGATTTTATTTTTAACAGATAGTTTCTAATAATCTATCTAAATTATCTCTATCACTTTGACTAAGAATCCCTAATTTTTTAATAATGCTTTCTTGTTCAATTGTTGCAATAGCTGATTTAAAAATAGATTCTTTTAATAGCCCTGCATCTTTCCAATCTTTTACTTTTATTTCAAAATTTAATTTACTTCCTATCTGACTAGAAATAGCTAAGATAAGTGCTGTTCCTCTTTCATCTCGATTATATATTGATGAGGATATTACAATCGCTGGTCTTGCTTTATATTTCAGACTACTTGCAAAAGGGAATTTGACGACAACAACATCATATTTACAGAAATTTGTCATATTCACTATCTTCTTCGTTATCCCAAACTGCTTCAAAAGAGTTTTTAGATATTTTTGAAAAATCTCTCATCTCAATATTATTATTGACTATCTCATATTTATTAATAACATCTTCTTTCAAGTTCTTAATAATATTTAAAACTATATCTATTTTGGCATCTTCAATCTCTAATTTTATAGTTTGCATCATCTCTCCTTTTTTAAAAAACTATACTCTCTTCAAGTAAACACTCAACCCCCAACTTAACAGCCTTATCATACTTACTCCCAGCATCTTCCCCATAAATTAAAAAATCGGTCTTCTTACTAACACTTCCAGAAACTTTAGCACCAAGATTTTCCAAATGCTCTTTTATAGTTCCACGAGATTCTCTCATCGTTCCTGTTAAAACTACGATTTTTCCTTTGAAAGGATTTGCTTTGATTTTTTGATTTTTTGGAACTTTTAATTGTATTGTTTCCATAAGTTTCAATATGTATTTTTTATTCTCTGTCATGTATTTATCAAAATTATTTGCACTATATTCATCTAATCCAGAAACTGCCTGAATATCCGTATAATTTTTATTTATAAAATCTATTCCAAAATTTTTGCATAAAATCTTACTATGAATTTCTCCAAAACTTGGTATACCTAACCCATTAATAAAACGCCAACAATCAATATTTTTACTTTTTTCAATAGAATTTATTATAGAAATACCTCTTTTCCCTTCAAAGCCCTTAATATTTGATATATCTTTTAATTCTAATTTATATATACTTGCAATATCAATAAGTAAGTTACTTTCATATAATAATTTGATACTTTCTTTTCCTAAACCACTAATTGCCATACAGTGTCTATCAGTAAAATGAATAATACTATTTATAAGTATTTCTATTGAAGCATTTTCTAAGTTATTTATTTTTACTTCAACCATAGGTTTTTCTATAATTTTATTATAGTCATACCATTCCCCAATAGTATTTTCAAAAAACTCAAATATTTCTACCTTATCAAGGATAAAAGATACATCATAGTCATGTTTTGCACCTAAATCTGTAGCTTTTAATATATAATCATCTATTTTTATCGGCTTTATTTTTCTAAAAGTATTAGGCTGACTTCCACCAAAATATTTTATAATTAAAATTTCTCCATTATCAATAGCTTCTAATATTTTTGTTTCTTTACCTATTGGTAACTTTATAAGAAAAGAAACTATCTCTTCATATAATTTTTTTGCTACTGTAAACTGTATATTAAATAAATCTATTGCTGTATCCGTAATTAAAATATTATCAAAATCATTAATTAATCTAATATTATTAAAACCTAAATAATTATATATTTTTTCTAAAGAAGTATCTCCTAAGTTTTCTACTTTAAATAATATTTTAAAAATTTTAAAATAATCTACCTCATCTCTACAATTTTCTAACTTAGGTTGAATAACTTTAATTAATAACTTAATATATTCTTGGTTTAATGTCATAAAGTTTTCATAAGAATTAACCATTTCTACACCAAAGTCATTAATGCCAAATAAACTTTTATGAGGAAGAATTAATTTTTTTATACCAAAGGTATTACAAATATTCTTACAAGCAACTTCTCCAATATGTTCAATACCTAATGATTTTAAGAAGCGCCAACATTCTATTCCTTTTGTATTTTCGATACTGTATAATAAATTATTTATTTTTCGTTCTTTAAACCCTTCTAATTTTTCTAATTTTTGATAATTTAAAGTATAAATATCTAAAATATTTAAAATAACTTTTTCTTCTACTAACTGTTCTGAAACCTTTATACCCATACCATCTATATTCATACAACTTTTACTTGAAAAGTATTTAATAGAATTTACTACTCTCGCCGAACAAGAAAGATTTTGACACTTTAAAAGTACACCCTCATCTAAAAGCTCACTATCACATATAGGACAGTTCTTCGGTCGTATTACCTCTATCTCTTTACCGTTACGTTCGTGAGTTAATACTTTTATTATTTTAGGGATAACATCGCCACTTCTTAAAATAATAACCTTATCATTAATACGTATATCTTTTCTATCTATCTCATCAAAATTATGAAGAGTTGCTCGTTCAACTCTAACGCCATCTATATCTGTAGGCTCTACAATAGCAACAGGTGTTACAGCACCAGTACGTCCAACTTGTAAAACTATCTCTTTTACAGTTGTAATCTTCTCAACTGCTGGAAATTTATAAGCAACTGAAAATCTAGGGACTTTGACTGTATATCCCATATCTATTTGAGCGCTTATCTCATTCACTTTTATAACCATACCATCAAGCATCATATCGTAGCTATCTCTATCGTGAAGCATCTGTTTATAGATAGATTCTATTTGAGAAAAATCTTTACAGATAGCTCTTTCGGGTGGTTGTCTAAAACCTAATGAATATATAAAATTCATCTTATCACTCAATCGTTTATTATCTAAACTATTTTCTCCTACACCATAGGGTAAAAAAACTAAATTTCTCCAAGCAGTTTCAGCTGGGTCGAGTTGTCTTAAACTTCCAGAAGCTGCATTTCTAGGATTTGAAAATACCTCTTTCTCTTTTTGGATACGTATCTTATTTATCTTCTCAAACTCATCTTTAAAGATTACAACTTCGCCACGTATCTCTATACGCTCTTTATACTCTATGGTTAATGGAATAGATTTGATAGTTTTAACATTGGGTGTTATTAGCTCCCCTGTTGTTCCATCTCCACGAGTTATACCTTGAATTAAAATACCATCTTCATAGATAAGATTAAGACTTGCTCCATCAAATTTTGGTTCACAATAAAAAGAGATATTTTCATCAAGTTTATAAGTTTTTTTAAGCCACTTTTCTAAACCCTCACTATCAAAAACATCCTCTAAGCTCCACATACGAGAGAGATGGTCAGCTTTTGTAAATCCTTTAGAGATAACATCTCCAACTCTTTGTGTTGGAGAGTTTGGAAGTATATTTTGAGGATTTTCTTCTTCATATATTAGAACTTCGTGATAAAGTTTATCGTAAACTTCATCAGTTGTTATAGGGTCATCAAGGACATAGTAGTGTTTTGCATAAAGGTTTAGTTGTTCGATTGATTTTTTATATTCATTATTATTCATAAGTTGAATTTTAACTAAATTTTACTTTAATGAAATAAAAAATCAGCTCCAGCAATCACTCCAAAAAAGAGAGGTTGATGTAGTAAATATATTGCTAAAGAGTGTTTTCCTAAAAATGATACTCTTTGAGTGAATAAATTTGTTTTCAAAGGAAAGAGAAATAATCTTTTTTTTCCAATAAAAATCCCCACTAAAACAACACCGAACCAAGGAGTGAAAGATACTAAATCTTCTGTATATTTTGGAAGATTTAAAAGTGGTTGGAAAAGTTCATATACACTACTCATATTTATCATATTAAGATTAAAAAGTACAATGATAGTGATACCAAGGACTAAGGCTACCCATTCAAATTTTATAAATACAAGAGCTAAAAGAGATGCAAATGCTACAAAATGTAAAACACCAAAATATATCCAACTGTTTGGAAATGTTATAAAACTAGCTATGGTTATTACGATAGAAGCACCTATTAAAATGGCAAATCGTTTTATCACTTTTTTATAGTCTATCCCATTTTCATTCACAAGTGCTAAAGACACCCCTACACTTCCCATAAAAAGAGTTAAAATTACCATACGAAAATAGAACCATTCTAAGCCCTCTCTATTATAAATATCTATCTCGATAAAATGAAAATTATTCAAATCAAAACTTATATGGAAAATAATCATTAAAATAATTGCTATACCACGGATGAAGTCTAGTTGTAGGTAACGCATAAGCTCTTCTCCTTATTTTTTAATGAATTATATCATTTAAGTAGCTTTATAGTAATATATCCCAATATAATTTAATTAAGGTGTATTAATGGCAAATGTTGGAATGAGTGACATCAAAAAGGGTGTACGTTTAATAGTAGGTGAAGTACCATATAAAATTGTTGAATTTCAACATGTTAAACCAGGGAAAGGTGCAGCATTTGTACGTATGAAGATGAAAAGTTTTTTAAATGGTAAAGTTGTTGAAAAAACTGTTCACGCTGGGGATAAATTTGAGATTCCTACTATTGACTATAAAACTATGCAGTATCTTTATGATGATGGTGAAATGTACCAATTTATGGATAATGAAACTTACGACCAAATCGGTCTTGAATATGCGCAATGTGATGAAGCTTCAAAATGGTTCAAAGATGGAATTAATGTTGAGATTATCTTCTTTAAAAATAAAGCTATCTCTGTTCAAGCACCAGAATTTATGGAATTAGTGGTAACTGATACTCCTCCAAACTTCAAGGGCGATACTTCAAGTGGTTCTAAAAAACCAGCAACTTTAGAAACTGGTGCAGTTGTTCAAGTTCCTTACCACGTACTTATAGATGATTTAGTAAAAGTAAATACTATTGATTGTGAGTTTTTAGGAAAAGTTAAGTAATTATTTAAGGCTTTAAATAGCCTTAATATAAAAATCCAAATAACCACAAGGGTATTTTATTCCCAAAACCTATCTCCATATCATCAGCGACTATAAAACTATTTTCTATATCGTTTATCTGTTTAAAACTTTTATTTTTCCCACCTATCTCAAATATATATCTGTCATTTACACTAAAATCACCAATATTACTATATTTTATACTATGAGTAAGTTTTAATTGAGATACAAAAAAGCTCTCTCTTAAACTCCCTGTATTTTGGTTATCGCATAAAATATTATAGAGATTTATATTTTCAAGATAAATTTTATCTGGTTTATTAAGAAGTTTTTTATTTTTAAAGTTTCCACCTACTATTTGTAGTAAATTTGCTTTTTGTAAATAGTAAAGATAGGAATAGAGAGTATTTCTACTTATACCAGCACTTGTAGATATATTTTGTATATTTAATTCAAAGGGATTGGAAGCACATAAAAGATGTAAAAGTTTTCTAATTGTATTTATCTTACTACTTTCTACATTGTAGATAGTTGCTACTTCACTATCTAATATAATATTTATAATCTCATTGAGTCGTAAGTCATATCCCATCTCACCCTCAGTAAAAAATGGATAGGAACCATACGTTTTATAGTATTGAAAATATTCAAGTGGTTTAAAATCTTTTTTTAAGTTATGTGCTATATCTATATGATTTTCTAAAATCTCATTTAAAGTAAAAGTAGGAAACTCTGTATCAAATTTCATAGATAGAAACTCTCTAAAAGATAATGAATGAAGAGGATAAAACAAGGCTCTTCTACTTAAATCAACTTTACTATTTTCTATCTCCAAAGCACTACTTCCACTAAATATCACTTTTATATCTACAAAATCATAGATAGTTTTTAACTCTTTAGCAAAATCACTAGCTTTATGTATCTCATCAATTATTAATAACTTTCCACCATAAGCACTAAAATTTATAGCAATATCACTCAAACTATCTACAATATTATCTGCACTGATATACAACATTTTAGAGATAGATATATCTAAACTTTGAGCTATTTGTCGCAAAAGTACAGTTTTACCAACACCCCTTTGTCCAAGTATTCCTATAAGTTTTGAGTTTAAATCTATTGTATCAAAAAGGTATCTTTTAAAAGATGGTGTAGGAAGTGAAAAATAGAGATTTGATAGTTTAATTAATTTTTGCATATATTTCCTTTCAATGTATTGAAAATATTATAGCTGTTTTTTATTATAGATAAACTTTCTATCCACCTCATTATTTGATAAAACTGAATTAACGTATGCTCTTTTTTTACAATAATCTGGTAGTATTGAAGTTAGTTACAACTTTAAGCCATACTTTTAAAAGAGTAGATATAATTTAAGAATATTAAAAGTAAGGAAAAATAGAATGGGACTAAGCAATAAAAAATTACCAAAGTTAGGTTTTTTATACCTAGATTATGTATTAAGATTTTTTGACCACTCAAACTTTAAAGGTTGGCCGAATAAGATAGAGACTGTTGTGTATCATTGGAAAAATGATAAGGCTAGATTTATCAAAGAGGTAAAACGTAAGAAGATTGATGTACTTATAGGTAATGTTCCATCAACTGCTTATGAGACTTTTCGTGAGATAGCTCGTGAACTTCCTCATGTTAGATTTATTCCCTCTTTAGATACTCAATTTTCAAATAAATCTAAAGAGAATGTAACAAGATTTGCTTGGAAATATGATTTACCAATTCCAAAAACATATATCTATTATAAGCATAATAATGCAGATAAATTTTTACAAACTTGTGAATATCCAAAAATTATCAAAAAATCTTATGGTCCATCAAACTATGGTGGGTATTTTGTGCATAAAGTTGATTCTTATGAAGAAGCTCGTGAACTTTATGATGAAAAACAGTATCACCCACAATATTTTCAAGATTTCGTTCCTATGGAAGCTGATATTCGTGTAATGCTTATCGGTCATAAACCTGTATGTGCATTTTGGCGTCGCGCTCCAGAGGGGGAATGGCTTACGAACACTTCTCAAGGTGGAAGTATGGACTATATGGACGTTCCTAAAAATGTTCTTGATTTAGCCGTACAAGTATCTAAAGATGCAAATGCTGAGTATTGGGCTGTTGATGTTGCTTATGGTATTGATGGTAAAGTTCGTATTTTAGAGTGTGCTACTGCTTTTGCAGCATTTCCTTATATTAGAGATTGGATTGGTCAATATTTAATGTGGAGTTTAAGTAAAGGAAGATTTAAAAAACCTCACGCTCCTATGTTTAACTGGGAAGAGTTAGGAAAAATGGATCCCTCTATTTTAAGAACTCTTAGACATCTTCACTTTGGTAAATTTTCTCCATCTTATGATGGTGAGTATTTCGGTAAAAAGAAAAAAAATTATGGTGGAAAAAAAGTTTATATCCATAAAGTTGATTCTGAATATCCTATGGACGATGTTATTCCTTCAACTGAAGAGGAGTGGCCAAGTGAGATATTTAATTATCAAGATAATTTAGCACTTAAACCTAAAAAAGAGGATAAAAAGTTTGCTAAGATAAAAGATGCAAAATCTAAAGAGATTCCTGCACCAACAGATTTAACAGACGAACTACAATAAGAACAAAACGCTATTAAGCGTTTGTTCTATTTTATAACTTTTCCCTCTTAAAAACCAAATTTTTCAAACTTCTCTCTTCATCAGCACTAGCAAACTCCGAAACATTCTCTAAACGCTCAATAAATTTAAAACTAGGCGCCCACTCTTTTATAAGTTTAATAATAAACTCACTATCCAAATCAGGAGAATTCAAACAAGCTAACAACATACAATCTTCGGATGCAATTTGTGGAAGTTTTGTTATAAGTTTTACATAATCTTTAGTAGCTTCAAAACTTCCCTTTTGAAATGTAGGTGGGTCTATGATGATTAAACCATAAGGACCTTTTTTCTTGATACGTGAGAACGATTTTAAGATATTATAGGGGTGAAAAGCTACATCTCTAGTATCAAAACCGTTAAGATGATGATTTACTCTTCCTGTACTTAATGCACCCTTACTCATATCTATATTTGATACTTTTGTAGCTCCACCTTCTATTGCATAAAGAGAAAATGCACACGTGTAAGAGAAAAGATTTAAAACACTTTTATCTTTAGCATTTGCCTTTACAAATTCACGACCATTTTTCATATCTGGAAAATAACCACTATTACGATTTGAGAGAAGATTGAGTTTTATTTTTATACCATTTTCAACTACATAAAGTTCATCTGCTAACTCGCCTACGATAACTTCACTAGGAGAGCCTTTTATATATCTTCTTTGTAGCACTATACTTTGATGTCTAGTGTTAGAAATAAACTCTTCAAGCATCTCTAAAAGCTCTTTTTCTTGAGGTTCTTCTTTATATAAGGCAACACTTAGTATAGTATCTATCGAATCAATAGTTAAATGATTCCAACCCTCATAAAGTCCACCTCGACCGTGGAATAATCTTTTAAACTCTATTGTTAAATTTAAAGAGTTTTCCTCTATATGTTTTTGAATATCCGATATTATCATTTAGATATTTTCCTCATTATATATTTGTATTTAAATTTTACCTGAATTTTACCAACTTTTTTCATAGAGTCTTTTATATGCAAGAAGTTTATCTCTGAGTTCATAAAGTTTTGAATTTGGAACATATTTCAATAGTTTAATAATCTCTCGTATCTCTTTAGAAAGTTGAAAGTTATGATCACTGCTATCCTCAATATTGCATTCAAAAAGCTCTTGTTCTTTAACCCCTAAAACTTCAGCAATATATGGAATAAGTTCTATTTTTATTTCACGGCGTCCATTTAAATAGCCATAAATTGTAGACTCACTAGGAGCCTTACCTGTTGAAAGAAGTCTAGGTTCTAAATTTAATAACTCTTGTGCAAAGTCTCTTTTAGATTTATGCTTTTCTGTAAGCATATAATTAATTTTATCTTTTACGTTCATATAAATTTCCTTATTCAACTTGAATAATTTATATACTAAAGATTAAAGTAGGTCATATTGCACAATATTTGATAAATCGAATAATGTTACAGAATATTGTTATCTGTTTAGGCTCTATTTCAGCTAAATACTTGTATAATGGATAAATGAAAGACAATGCAACCAAGATAATTAATAATAATATTAACATACTAAATAATATAAGTATAGTAGATAATCATAACGAGCTTTGGGAATTAAATCAGTTAAAAGAAAAATGTAAAATCCTATTAACTTTTTTAGATCAAGAAGTTGATATTGATATGCAGAAATTTTATGACATCTTACAAATTACTCAATCCCAAGTAGATTACTTTAGCGAAAAATTTGCTTTATAATTTCTTAATTTAACTCCCAATAATAAACATAATACCCTCTATCACTACTAAAAAGTTCATTTTCATTTATAAATTTTATCTGATTTACTATCCCACTATGTCCTACAAGCTCGTCAGTTTTTCTTCCATTTTTAGTATCAAAAAGCTGTAAATTACTCTTCTCTCCCTTAGAATAAACACCTACTTTAGAGCTAGGACTAATCCCAACACAGTAAACAAGAAAATCACTTTTAATATGATAATCCTTTATGCCATCTTGATAAACTGCAACCCGTCTATCTTGTCCTGCTGTAATTAAAATACCCTTTGCATAGGCAATGTGATAGACATTATCTACATTTTGAGAGGAGAAAGTTTTAAGTAGTTTTGAACTTTCAAGCTCTCTAAGTTGAACCTCTCCACTTTCATCAGAGATAAAAACAGTTTTTTTATCCTCACTTAAAACTATATCCCCCATTGTACTTTGTGAGATATGTTTATTGTACAAATTATACTGTTCAGCTGTATCGTGTAAAATTATTTCAGAAGCAAATGTTGCTAAAAATATCTTTTCATCATCTATAAAACGAGCCTCTTTAATAGTAAGCTTTTGACTCTCATCTATCTTTTGAGTCAGAGTATGATTTTCATATATCCAAACATTGCGATATGCGCTGTTTCCAATACTTACCAATAAAACTTTATCATTTATAACATCAACACTTATAATATTTTGAGGTACAAGTTTATTGAGTTTCGTCGTCAAAGGATTTAGCACTATCTGTTCAATAATTTTTCCACTATTCAAATCAAAAATATCAACTGTTCCTTCGTTATTTGCAATATAGATTTTATTTTTTACTACTACGAAATCGTTTACTATGCCCATTGACTTTAGTTTGTATGTTGGGTGTATCTCTTTAGAATGAACTATTAAAATAGTTAAAAAAAATAATACTAAAATTTTATACATCAGCTAAACGCCCATCTTAAATTTTTTCCCAAAAAGTCCCAGCAGGAGTATCCATTATACTTACACCAAAAGCTAGAACTTCATCACGTAATGTATCTGATAGCTCAAAGTTTTTTTCTTTTTTAGCTTCATTACGTTTAACGATAAGCTCATCTATTTTAGTTTTAGTTTCATCGTCCATACCAAATTGAAAATAGTTAAATGGATTTTTAACACCAAAACCTAATAAATTTTCTATATAAGATAGATTTGAGATAGTTTCGCGTTTAAGAACTTTATGTTTTCCTGCTGTATCAAGTGTTTCATTCGCATTTGAAATCATCTCATCTATTAATGCAAGGGCAGAAGATACATTCATATCATCACTTAGCGCAGTAAGCATCTTTTCTTGAAATGAAGTTGTATCAGAGTTTTCAGCTAATCCAAATAGACGTTTTTTAAGGCGATAAATTTTGTCTAAACGCTTTTTAGCTATCGCTAAATCATCAGTATTAAAATTAAAGTTACTTCTATAATGCGTACTTAAAAGATAAAAGCGTAAGACCTCTCCATCGTACTCTTTAAGGGCATCTTTTAAAAAAAAGCTATTTCCTAAAGATTTACTCATTTTTTCGCCATTTATATTTACAAAACCGTTGTGCATCCAGTAGTTTGCTAAAGAGTGATTTGAACTACATCTCGTTTGCGCTGCTTCATTTTCGTGATGAGGAAAAAGCAGGTCAGCTCCTCCACCGTGAATATCTACGGCATACTCTAAACCATCAACTGCTAAATGTTTTTCTATCATAGCTGAACACTCTAAGTGCCAACCAGGGCGACCTGCACCAAAAGGAGACTCAAAAGTTACACTCTCATCTTTTACACTTTTCCAAAGAGCAAAGTCAGCAGGATTTTTCTTTAGAGATGAAGATTCAACACGCTCTTGTCTATCATCTTCATCTTGAACACGAGCAGAAAGAGTCAGATACTCACTATCACTAGCTGTATCAAAATAAACATCACCATCTTTAGTTGGATAGGCATGACCAGCATCTATAAGTTTTTGTATCATCTCATACATCGCTTCTAAACTCTCAGTAGCTTTAGGCTCAATATCTGGACGCCCTACACCGATAGCCTCCATCTCTTTATGAAATGCTAAAGTATAAAAGTCTGTAATCTCTTTTATCTCTTTCCCTTGTTCTATCGCTTTTTTGATAATTTTATCGTCTATATCTGTAATATTTCTAGCATAAGTAACATCATAGTTATTAGCTTTTAAAACACGAGTAAGCAGGTCAAAAACTAATGCAGATTTTGCATGACCTAAATGCGCATCATCATATACTGTTGGACCACATACATATAAGGAAACTTTCCCCTCTACTAATGGTGTGAACTCTCTTTTTGTTTTTTGTACTGAATCGAATATTTGCATTTTTTATTTTCCTTTATTTTTTTATTCTAATTTTTAAAAATTATATCTCATCATAAGAGTTACAATCTCAATATTTCCTTTTTTCCCACTCTCTACTGTACGAGAAGCTTTCGCGTATTCTATACCTATAAGAGAGTTTTGTATCGGTAACCAAAATAGGTTAAGTTGAGAAGATACTAACTCTTTATTGACATCGTCATTATCTTTAAAGTAACTATTGTTTTTTGTTCCCGAATAGGAGAGTGCTACTGTTGATTTTAGCTCTTTATTCCACCAATGACAGTATGCTATATGTCCACCAAAAGATTTTTGAGTCTCTATTTTTCCATCATTATTAATATACCCAGCAGGATAAGCATCATAAGAGAGATAACGACCCATTCCATCTCCATAATGATAGGCGATACGTATATCATTACGTTTAAAAACTTTTAATTTTGCAGAGAAGTTAAGACCCCAAGCTAAAGCACTATCACTATTTTGAAGTTGTGTATCATCACTTAGTGTTGCTCTATTTTGATTAAGATAGCGTCCCATCGCTGAAAATGCTATATCTCCCCACGGTTCAAAAAATAAAATACGAGCTATAATATCAGGAATAATATCATCTTTTGGAGTTATCACTTTTGCATTACTATCAAGAAGAGTAGTTTCTGGTTGTTCAAATGATATATCATAACGCCAACTTCTATTTTCTGCACCATAACGAATAAGTGGTTGTCGTACAAAAGTATCGTTAATCGCTGTAAGAATAATATCAGTTGTGATATACGCATTAAAAGCTGAATTTGTTTGTCCAATAGTCCAATTCCCTACTTGAATATAGGCATTTCTTAATCTTAAATTATGAGAATTTGTATTTGTTTCCGTTCCTTTTACTCCATTAAAATCAGTTTCTATAATAGAACGAATAACACCATATTTTGAGGGAACTCTTGTTTTTAACCATAATCTACTAGAAGATGCACTCATCGTAAGGTGTCTCTCTTTTTCAATACTATCAATAGGAATTTGAGCATTATGAGAACCATCAGGAGAACTCATAAATGTATTAAGCTCAACTCTTCCTCCAATATTTACTATTGTTTCACTATTTTTAAGTTCTAAATTAAAAGCACAAAGAGTTGATGAAAAAATTATAAATAAGGCACTATTTTTAAAATAAAATCTCATTTATAACTCCTTACTTTATCGTGACAATCTGTACAAGTTCTTTTTATAGCATCTATTTTACTATTTAATTTTTCTAATTCATAGTTTTTTGCTATCTCTTGTAACTCTTTTCCTTGTGTGTTTAACTGTTGTATATATTGAGAAAAAGAGATATTTGACAACATCTCTTCTGGAATACCTGTTGTTTGAAGTGTTAAATTTTGTATCTTATCTGCAAGAGTAAAAGCATAGCGTCGTCTAATATTATCAATTTCTAATTCACTTTTTGAGGTATCATATATAAGGTAACTCAGTTCGTGCATAATTATTTTAAACTCATTACTATTTTTTTTATGTTCTGTATCTTGTTGAAGTGTATCTATTTTTGAACTGCAACCTGTTAATAGAAGGGTTGTTATTAGTAAAAATTTAGTTTTTAACATTTTTTTACTAGCAATCATAAAAAAATAATCTTTGACAAATATATTTATTTTTACTATAATACTTTTACAATTGTCCTGCGGGATGCCCCTTGATTTTTTGAGGGGAGAAAATTTATACATTTAATAAATCCTTAAGTTTTATTTTTAACTCTTTAAAATCATTTTCTGATATTTTTCCAATTTTATTCTCTAATCTTTTTATATCGTAAATTCTTCCTTGTACAAGAAGTGCATTACTTTTTTTATTATTGAGTTCAAATGTAAAAAAGAAACTCCCCTCTTTTAGTTGTGTGGAAAGGGGTATTCCAAAGAATATATTTTTATTATACTTTTTTACTATGACAATAGGTCTTGAAAAAATCTCACCTTTTCCATCTTGTTCAAAACCTATATTTACACCGATACTTGCCCAAAAAACATCTCTTTCTTTAAAGTATTGTTCTTTTTTTCTATTATGTAAAATTTCTTTTAATCTATACCAGTTTTTAAAATCTTTACTCATCAATAACTCTCTTCTTTTTTTACTTTTAATATATTATTTTTATTATTATAGGGTAAACTCTTTAAAAATTTAAGAACTCTATTTTTATAAACATCAAAAAAATAATAAAAAAGATAGAACTAAAAAAAAGATAAATAAGATTTTTAGACCTAACTATATCTAAAAACTTATCAACCCCAAATGCTCGTAAAGTAAGCGTAAAACTAACAACCCCTCCAACACTACTAGCCAAAGCCAAACCACCAACACCCATAGGCGATATAAGAGAGAGAGCAAACACTATATAAGTCAAAAGAGAGTACGTCGCTATCTTAGCAGCCCTCATCTGCATCTCTTTAGCATAGAGCCAAAGCATAAACAGTTTTTGCAGACCAAAAGGTAAAAGTCCTATCATATACATCTGTAAAACTAAAGTTACATTTGCAGTATCTTGAGCATCAAATGCCCCTCTTTCAAAGAGTAACCATATAATTTCTTTAGATAAAATAATCCCACCTATCATACTTGCAGTAAGAAGATATGTTAAAAACCAAAAAGCTTTTTTCATAAAGGCTAGAGCTTGTTTTTCATCTTTGTTTCTTATGTATCTTGCTACTCTTGGAAAAAGTGCTATGGAGGTTGCTATGGCAAAAAGGGCAAGGGGGAGTTGAAAAATACGGTTTGCATAGTAGAGATAAGATATACTTCCCGTTATAAGAAATGAAGCTAAAAAAGTATCTAAAAAGGCACTTACTTGTGCTGTTGAGTTTCCCCACATCGCTGGAAAGAAGTTATTTTTAAATTTTTTGGTATCTCTTTTTACTAACTTATTTTTTCTTTTTAGATGTTTAAATCCACCTAAAAGTAATTTTAATAGTCCTAGTCGTTGCATAGCAATAATATGCACTATCAACTGTAAAATCCCCCCAATAACAACACCATAACTTAGATAATAGACTATTTCAGATTGACTTTTATCGTGAGAAAGAAGTAGTGCAAAAATGAGTGATAGATTTAAGAGTGCAGTTGAAAATGCTGATGTTACAAAATGGTGTTTGTATTGAAGCATACCACTTAAAAAAGTTATAGCAAAGATAAGAGGTAGATACCAAAAGTTTATAGCAACAAATGGAGATGCTATCTCTATGGTTTCTTGGCTAAATCCTACAGCTATCGCTTTTGTAAAGAGTTCTGGAACTAAATTTACTAAAAGGGTAATTATAAGAACTATTGAGAGAAAAATCAAAAATATATTTGCACTAAAAACTGCTTTATATGCTGTTCTTGCAAATGCAGGGATAAAAACTTGAGTAAATGCACCCTCTGCAAAGATACGACGAAAAAGGTTTGGGAGTTTAAAGGCTATGAAAAAAATATCGCTATATATATTTGCACCTAAAACTGATGCTGTCATAAAATCTCTTACAAATCCTAGAATTCTTGAGATTAATATACCAAAACTATTAGTGAATATTGCTTTGAACATATTTTTTTAAGCTATCTCTTTTCAAAAATAATCATCTCATAAACACTTCTTGTCGTAACAAGTGCTTTATTAGGTGATACACAATGAGTATTTTTAGCTTTATTAACCTCATAACGAAGTTCAGCTATCTCTGTTTCCATACAATCAACATTCTCTTTAAGTCTTAATATAATATCCACTCCCGCTAAATTAACACCCAATTCACGAGTAAGTCTTAAAATTAATTTTATTCTATCGATATCTCGTTGAGAGTATAGTCTTATACGTCCATTTGAGCGAGAGGGAGTTACTAAATTCTCTCTCTCATATTGACGCAATGTTTGAGGATGGATATTTAAAAGCTTAGAAACAATACTGATAAGATATACTGGTTCATCATATTTATGTATCATCTAATCTTTCCTTCTTAATTTTTAGGAAGTTTATCTTTCATCAGTGCAACCAAATCTTCATCTAAATCTTCAATAGATGGAAGAATTATATTTGCTTGAAGATATAAAGCACCACGAACTTTTGTTTTACGATTCATAGCACCCATCTCTTTTACACGAAAACGTTGACCATTTTTAGTATTTGCAGGGATTTTTAGTTTAATCTCTTTTTCTAATGTCTCTATCGCTATCTTTTCACCAAATAGTGCAGCGTATAAAGGAACATCAAAAACTTTTATTAAATCATCATCTTCTCTCTCATATTCAGGACTTGAAGATACTGTTATTTTTAAAAAAAGATCTCCAACACGTCCATTTTGAGCATGACCTTTACCCTTTACTCGCATCTTTTCACCACTATTTACACCAGCAGGGATTTTAATATCAAAACGTTCACCATTTACAGATACAGAGTGAGAACCACCAAGAATAGAAACAACGAAAGGGATAGTTATATTTGTTTCTATATCAAGATTAACCTCTTGTTGATAGCCACCAAAGCCACCACCAAAACCACCTCCGCCACCAAAGCCTCCGCTACCGCCTCCTCCATTAGAAAACATCTGTCTTAAAATATCATCCAAATCAGCAGAACCACCATTCCCATGACTACGAGAAAAATCACTGAAATTTTGACCACCGAACATACCATCACCCATCTGGTCATATTGTGATTTTTTTGTTTTATCACTTAATATTTCATAAGCAGAATTTATCTCTTTAAATTTATCTTCTGCACTTGGGTCTTTATTTACATCTGGATGATATTGACGTGCTAATTTTCTATATGCTTTTTTAATCTCTGTTTCACTTGCACCTTCATCGATTTCAAGTGTTTTATATAATGATTTGCTCATATTATTCCTAAAAAATTAAATTATTTATATGGATTATATCATAAGGGTTGAGTTGAAGTCAATCAAGGTTTAACACTACAATTAGAAATAGCTAAAGAACCATTAGAATTGGCATCTATTTTTATTGTTATTTCATTATTTATAACATTTTTAGTAATAGTTACATAGGGGTCATCAGTAGGAGTAATAGTAAATGTTGTTTCATCTGTACATATTATAGAATTAGATTCAACTAACTTTATAATATTAGAATCTTCAACTATCACTTTTTCCTCTTCTTTGTCTATCTCACTATCAGAAGAACCACAAGCTGTAAATAAAATAGCAACGAGTGGTATAAAAAACAATTTTTTCAACATCTCTTATCTCCCTTCAAAAGTTATAGCTTCTGTAAGCTTTGTTTTTATCTCAATAAAAACTGTATCTACACTCTCTTTTATAGTAATATTTGAATTAATATCAAACAGAGGAAATATACTTTCTTCATTATCTACATTTAGAGTAATCTCTTTTGTATCATCTTGAGTTAAAAGTTTAATAAAAATATCTGTATCATCTATTTTATATGAAAAAGTTTCTATCTTATCCTCTAGTTTTTTATCGTTTATATTATCTTCACTCCCTATCTTTAAATGAATAGTTTTTGTTATTGTTCCATTATTTTTTATATCAATGTTACAATAGCTTTCATTCTCACCATTTAATTTAACTAAAATAGTATTTGAGTCATAGATAGAAACATCTTGTTCTGAAGTGTTATAAGTATAACTAATCCCATTAAATACATCATCTCTACTTGTTGGAGGAAAATAAAGAGCATATTGAGTATCTGTTTTTAGAATTAAAGTCTCATCTAAATCAGTTATCGTATATGTTGGTATATTAATATCTTGTGTTTGAAAACTCCATGATTTAGAGTATGCTTTATCATCTATATTAAAATCCACTTCCACTAAATAGGTCTGATTCCAATTCAAGCGTTCCAATGGAAAAAGTGTAAATTGATATTTATCATGTTTTTCATTTGGATCATTTGATATATCCATTAATAATGTATTTGTAAGTTCTATACCACTACTTTCATATACTCTAAAACTATCTATTGAGATATTATTATCTTTATATTTATGGCTATTAAACTCTATAGAGATAGGATAACCCGAAACAGAGTAGGAAGGAAGAGGGTCTGGAGACTCTTCAAAGAAAACAGGTAAAATATTTAAGGAGTTAGCAGGAGGCCATATCACATAATTTGGAGAACTATCTGCTAAAGAGCTTGAAACTTCATCATAAAGTGTAGCTTCAATTTTAAAATCATATTCTGCACATACTCCATAATAAGATTTTTTAGTACCCTCATAACTATCAGCATTACATAACTTATTTAATTTCGAATTTCCCATATTATAATTAAATAATCTACTAGAGTGAACTCCTATACCTATCTCATCTATATTATTATTTAAAAATCCATATCTATGGTAAATAGCAGACATCAATCCATCTATAGAAGTGATAATATCTTCTTGACCTGCAGAAATATTTTCTAAATAATAGCTACTACTATATCCAGCATATACACCTCTATCAAAAGGTTTATCTCCTGTATAAAAATCACTTGGATAAGTATTATTATCTTCATAATGACCTGTTAAACCTTTATCAGCTAGGTAATTAACATGGTTTTGAGAGGCTGTTTCTAAAATGGAGTTTTGATTTAACGAAGAAAGACCTGCACTTACTCTTATACTATTAAGATATTCAAGTGCATCATCTTTATTAAAATTTGTAGCAAGTAAACTACTACCCATTACTCCGAGGAGTAAATAGATAATTTTATTCATTAAATATCTCTTTCAATTACACGCTTAAAAGTATTAAAATAGTTATCTTTAAGATTTTCCATACTCATAGAAACATCATTAATTTTGATACTATCTCCACCAACAGTTCCTATTTTCTCACAAGCAAGACCATTTAATGTAGCTTCAAATGCTTCACAATTTTCAGATTTCACTTCGATAATAGCACGACTTTGAGATTCAGCAAAAATATCTCTTTCATCGGAAACTTTCATAGTTACATCACAGCCTAAACCACTTGTAGCAACCATTTTAGCTAAAGCGATAGCAACACCACCAGAACTTGCATCTTTCGCACACTCTAGTAAATGTTTTTTATTATTTTCAATAACTAAGTCCCAAAGAGCTAACTCTTTTTTATAATCAATAGATGGCATTTTACCAGCAACAGTATCACAAATCTCTTTCATATATAAAGAACCACCGAACTCAGATTTAGACTCTCCAACTAAATAAAGAATATTTCCCTCTGTTTGAAATGAAGACATCAAAACATTGTTTTGGTCATCATTTACACCAACAGTTGCAATAGATGGAGTTGGGAAAACTGAAACACCATTTGTTTCATTATAAAGTGAAACATTTCCACCAATAACTGGAGTAGTAAGTTCAGCACAAGCCTCTTTAATACCCTCACAAGATTGACCAAACTGCCACATAACTTCAGGGTTTTCAGGATTACCAAAGTTAAGACAATCTGTAATAGCTAAAGGTCTAGCACCACTCATAGCAACATTACGTCCAGCTTCAACAGTCGCTGCAGCTCCACCACCCTTAGGGTCGATATAACAGTAACGAACATTACAATCAGCACTCATTGCAAGAGCTTTTCCATTCTCTTTTACACGAATAACAGAAGCATCAAGCATACCACCATTTTTAATAGTATTTGTTTGTACCATTGAATCATACTGAGTATATATCCAAGATTTATCAACTACTTCCATAGATTTTGTAAGTGTTTCAAACGCATCTTGATTTGAAATTTTATCAAAATCATTGATAGTTACTTTATCTAAACCATCTAAATATTTAGGCTTACTCATAGGACGATTAAGTTCAGGAGCTTCTTCACTTACTGGATCAACTGGAACTTCTGCACATAACTCTCCGTGCCAAAATAGTTCCATATTTCCAGTAGCAGTTACTTCACCGATAACAGCAGCATCTAAATCCCATTTTTCAAAGATGTCAATAATCGCCTGTTCTGAACCTTTTTTAGCACATAAAAGCATACGTTCTTGAGACTCTGAAAGCATAAAATCATAAGGTGTCATATTTTCTTCACGAGCAGGAACTTTATCAAGGTGCATAATCATACCTGAACCAGAACGTCCAGCCATCTCAAATGAAGATGAAGTAAGACCAGCCGCACCCATATCTTGAATACCAATAACATGGTCAGTTTTGAAAAGTTCCATACAAGCTTCAAGAAGAAGTTTTTCAGTAAATGGATCACCAACTTGAACAGTAGGACGAAGTGATTTTGATTCCTCTGTAAAGCTATCAGACGACATTACTGCTCCACCAAGACCATCACGACCTGTTTTTGCACCAACATACATTACTGGATTACCGATACCCTCAGCAACTCCAAGAAAAATTTCATCTGATTTTGCAATACCAAGGTTAAAAGCATTTACAAGAATATTCCCGTTATAACACTCATCAAAACTAACTTCACCACCAATAGTTGGAACACCCATACAGTTACCATATCCACCGATACCTTCTGTTACACCACGAACTAAATAACGTTGGTGTGCGGCAGTTTTGTCATCGTTTAAAACATTACCAAAACGAAGAGCATTCATAGATGCAACAGGACGAGCGCCCATAGTAAATACATCACGCATAATCCCACCAACACCCGTAGCAGCACCTTGATATGGTTCTATAAATGATGGATGATTGTGTGATTCCATTTTAAATACAGCAGCATAACCATCACCAATGTCAATAACACCAGCATTTTCACCTGGACCTTGAATTACCCATGGCGCTTTAGTAGGAAAACCTTTTAAGTGAACTTTTGAAGATTTATAAGAACAGTGTTCACTCCACATAGCTGAAAAAATTCCAAGTTCTACAAGATTTGGCTCACGCTTTAAAATCTCTTTTATATGTGTGTAGTCTAGTTGTGAAAGCTTATGGTTAGCTAATTGTTCATCAATATTTTCTAATTGTTTACTCATAGGTATTTTCCTGAAAATTGGTTTTTTAATGGGGGATTATAGCGAAAGGATAGTAAATTATGAATAAAAAAAGTATCTAACTATTTATCTCTTTCCTATTCGTCAATTGTTGCAAATAATTTGAGATATTTATCAAAGAGAAAGTAACTAAAAATATCATAAATCCAGGAAAGAAACTTACCCACCAAGCTATCTCTACAACATCTTTACCACCACTTAAAATAGTTCCCCAGCTCATCTGTGGTGCGACTATACCTAAACCTAAAAAACTAAGTCCAGATTCGGCTAAGATTGCGCCCCCTACTCCAAATGTAAAACTCACAAAATAGATAGGGGCTAAGATAGGGGCATAATATTTTAATAATATTTTTATCTTACTTACTTTAGCGATATTTAAAATTTTAATATAGGGTTGAGATGTTATTTTAAAACTTTCAGCGCGAATAAGTCTTGCTGTTGTCATCCATCCTGTTATAGATATAATAAGAATAAGCACTAAAGCTGAAGCATTTATATAACTTACAAGTGCTAAAAGTAAAAAGAATGTAGGGAATGTTAAAAAAAGGTCTACAATAACGATAAAACTTTTATCAAAAAATCCTCTAAAATATCCTGCCATAGAACCATAAATAAGCCCTATAAAAGATGCTATAAAAGCACTTCCAAGACCTATAATTAAAGAGATTTTACCACCCTCTATAAGTCTTGAAAAAATATCTCTTCCAAGTCTATCTGTTCCTAATATATGTTCTACTGAAGGAGAAACTAAAATAGAATTACTATCTAATGTATAAGCATCTACATCAAAAATATAGCCACCTAAAAAAGAGAGTATAAAGATAGATGCTAATATAATAATACTGAATATTGGCATCTGGAAATTTACCGTTTAATCCCTAAAAGAGTTTGCATCATCTCATCTACTGTTGTAATAATTTTTGCAGCAGCACTATATGATGATTGATATTTAATTAAATTTGTCATCTCTTCATCAACACTTACTTTTGATGTAGCAAAGTATTCCATCTCTATCGCATTAAACTGTGTGCCTACTGTTTCATTTCTTGTAATTGCTGAATTTGTAGCAGTACCAACACCTGTTGCAATAATATCAAACATACCATAAGCAGTTGTCTTAAATGTTGTTTTATCACCGACATTTATATCAAATGATTCAAACTGATGTTGCATCATAGCTAAGGCTAATGAGTTATCACCTATTGTTGATGTTGAACTTGCAGATATAAGTGTTGGATTTTGTGCAAAGGCACTTGTTAATCGAATATTATCAGCACTATCACCATCAAAAAGCTTACTCATACCTAATGCTCCTGCAAAATTTGAACCTGATGAAAAGTCATTAGTTTTTAAACTATCTTTAATACTAAAACTAAAACCTTGTGATTTTGATGTAGCATCAATAGATAACTCTAAACGTAAAGTTCCATCTGCTGCTGGAGAAAAATTAAATCCATCTTTAAAAAAATCATCAATATCATCATTTGCACTATTATTTGCATTATCATCTTTAGACGCTAAAATTTGTCCTTCAATAGAGTTTGTACCCTCTCCACCTTTCATAACAGTTCCATAATCTATATTTATCGTTCTAGTTGCTGTCACATTTCCATCAATATCATAAACAACTAAATCAAAAGCACCCTCTTTAATATTTAAAGAGGAGTTTACTAAAGAATCAGAATCAGCTATATCAACAATATTTGAACTCATTAATGTCTTAGGAGATGAAGCATATAGGTTATTTGTAGACTCTATCAGACCTTTAGCAAAAGCATCAAGTTCAGCTACTGTATTTTGAATAGTACCATCAACAGGTGCACCACTAGTTGTTTCAAGAGTGCCACCTCTTAAATCTAACATAGCACCTACTTTTCCATCTTTAATATAGTTTTCCATAGGAATAAGTTTGCCATCTTGTCTCTCATAAGAGATAGAATAAAAACCTTTAGAATTATCATCATTTATAATTTTCAAAGGATGAAAAGTTCCACCATCTACGATATTAAAACCACCAACATTTAAAGAGTAACTTCCTGAACTCTTATTTGATGTACTATCTACTGAAATATCTGAATTTATAACTCCAGCATTTACTTTTCCACCCATTAATCTTGATAAACTTCTCTCAACTACATTACGTTTATCTCTTAAATCATTTGCTGTATATGCCTCGCCAGATTCAGCTGCTTGGATACCGTTATTTAGTTCAGCTAACTCTTTAGCTAAACTATTTACCTCTCCAACTGCAACAACTAAATCTTCATTTACCTGATACTGCAACTGTGTAACCTGCTCTTTTGTTTGAGTGATATGCTCTGAAAGTGTTTCTACCTGTTTTGTTAATGACATTTTAATAGAATCATTTGTTGGATTATCTGCAAGATTTTGCCACATATTATAAAATTCAGCTAAATCTGATTTAACCCCTACTCCATCTATCTCTGGAAAATAAGTTGTTAATTCGCTCAGTGTTCTCTCTTCATAATCACTATATTCTTTATCTGCTGAAATTGAGTTATATCTATCAAATACAAAGTTATCAAAAACTCTTTTTATCTCTGTAATTTCAACACCATTTCCAACATTACCAGGAGCTAAATCTAATGGTGCTACTGCTGATGTTACAACACGTTGTCTTGTATATCCATCAACCTCAGCATTTGCAATATTATGACCTGTTGTATTTACTCCAACTTGTGAAGCATTTAAAGCACTGTAACCTATATTTAATGTATTTAAAATTGATGACATACTATAACTCCTAAACTACGACTTCGATGATTTTTGATGCTTTAGATGCAACTTTATTATAACCCTGCATCTCTGTTGGTACTAATTTTTCTAAAAATGTATTATATAAGTGACTCACTGTTAAAACAAATTTAGCATATCTTTTATTGACTGTATGTAAGTTAGCAAGTTCCTCTTTGAGTTCTCCTAGCATATCATGTTGTTCATCATTTAAAAGTTCTGTTAGCTCTTTTTGAGGATTCAGTGTCATTAACGATAAAATTGCACCATCAATCAAAGCTTTATTTGTTTCAAAACTTTTTAATTTTTCATCTTTAAGTGATAATCTTCCAAATTGGGAATCGTGCTTAACCTCTTTAATATCTCTAATATCTGTCTCTGTGATATTAATTAAATCTCTTAAATCGCTTAAAGCATTTTTTAAATGATATGACAACATCTCTCTCTCCTATAACAATTCATCTGCTATTAATTCTGAAAGAGTCTCTAAATCGAATTTATACTCTCCATTATTTAACGCATCTTTTATTTTTTCTACTTTACTTTTATCACCCTGCTTCGAAACACTATTAGTTTTACCTATTTTCGAATTTTTTAATGATTTACTTTTATGCACATTATGAATAGATGTACTTCTTAGATTTGCAATCATAAATTACCTTTACATTTTCAGAAGAATCGACATAATTTGTATATTGTTTAATTCTTTTGGCTTAAAAAGTCATATAACATTTGAGAAAACCCAAAATTACCTGAACTTGCTTTACTCAATTCATCTCGATACATAGATTTATATATCTTATCCCCTGGGTCATTTTGTTCAGAAAATAGATTTTTTTCATTTTTTGCAGCATTATCCATAATCATTTTTAGGATTATAGATTCAAAAGCATCTGTTTGCTCTCTTAATTTTGCATCGTCAGCTTTATAATCTATACTAGGAATAGCTTTGTCTTGAGAAACTGAATTTATCATTATATAACCTTTAACTCAGCAGATATACTACCTGCACTTTTCATAGCTTGAAGAATAGCTATAATATCTTTTGGTGAAGCACCCAACTTTTGTAAAGAACGCACTAAGTTTGCAACTGTTGTCGTTCCCTCTCTTGTGTATATCTCATTTTCATTTAAGCCTATTACTAAGTTATCATCCAATTTAATAGACCCTGCTGGTTTTGAAGGCTCTATCTGTTCACTGATTTTTATAGTAATATCGCCATGTGTTAAAATGATAGGCTTTACTTCTATATTTATACCAGCAATTATTGTTCCTGTTCTTTCATTTATGATAATTTTATTTTTTGTATTATACTCCATCTCTATATCTTGAACATCAGCTAGAAACTCAATCATAGAAACATTTTCAGGGCGTTTAAGCTTAATAGTACGAGAGTCTAGGGCTACAGCGACTTGTGTACTATAAAAATTATTGATAGATTTTTGAACTGAAACTGCATTTTTAAAGTCTGATTCCTTTAAAGAAAGATTTACAAATTCTTGATGATAAAGGTCGATATTTATCTCTCTTTCAACAAATCCACCCTCATAAACAACTCCAACAGTTGGATGAGATTCATTATCTCCACCTGTATTTCTACCACCAATACTCACACTTCCTTGAGCAAGTGCATAAATTTTACCATCTACCCCTTTTAAAGGTGTCATAAGAAGAGTACCAGCTTCTAAAGATTTTGCATCTCCAATAGAAGAAACAGTAATATCAAACTTATCCCCCTGACGAGCAAAAGGTTTAAGTGTCGCAGTAACAACAACTGCAGCAACATTTTTAGATTTAATATCTATGGGTCGCATATCTATATTCATAGATTTAAGCATATTTGCAATAGATTGCAATGTAAACTTTGATGTAGTTCCATCTCCAGTTTTTCGAAGACCCACAACTAAAGAGTAACCAATAAGTTGATTTTCCCGTACACCAACTATATTTGCAATATCTACTATTTTTGTTGCATATAGAGTTTGGAGTAGTAGTAGGAAGAGTAAGGTTATTTTCATTTTTTATCCTTTTGTTTATTTGTTTTGTATCTATAAATATTTTCACTATTCAAATTATATCTATAATTCATAATTTCACCTGTTATTATAAGATTAATAGCCTTTTCTATTATATTCAATGGAACAATAAACCATTCCATAGGCTTATATATCTTTTCATTTTTATCTATAATCTCAATATCTAAACAAACAGTAGAAAAAAACTTATGAATAATTTGCTCTAATTTATGAGGATTCACATTATAGACCTCAAAATGAGATACAATCTTAACATCTGCCATCAGATAGGTAGGGTCATTTTTAGCATTTTTAATTCTATCTTTTACCTCTACTGTTGAAAAGCCTATCTTATATAAATCTTTTTTTGTTACTATTCTATCATCATTACTCAAAGATTTTAAAATATAGATATATCCATTTTGTTTATCCTCATCGTTAATTTGATTTAATTCATTCATAATTTTATCTTCGTGTTTACTTACAAAATAGCCATCTTCATATAACCCTTTTCCAAGTGACCTAAGATACATATTTGATTGTGTTCCATTTTCAAAAATAATATTTGTTCTAGCATCAAATTTACTATATCTATCTTTCATCTTCTTCTCAATATTTTCTAAATAGAGTAGAACGCCTTTCATCACAAAGAAAGCTCCGTTTTCATAAAATCGTTCATTAAATTTAACTAATCTTCTCTTTCCATCTTTTAAATCTTTCTGACACGCTATAAAGAGATGTTCATACTCTTCAAAGTTTTTACATTTTGCTCTTCTTGCTACAAAATCTGCTTCTGCTCTCTCTTTATCAATAAGAGGAACATTTTTTAAAACAAAAATATCCTCATCATCACTTTCTAAGAGTCCTAATGGGTCATTCTCAAAAATATCATCGAGTGAAGTCACCTCAACAATCTCTTTAACACTTAATAGATTAAACCTATCATATTTTTGTAATGTTATAATTTTAGTTGGATTTTCTCTTAATTTTTGAAGTCGTACAGCTAAAGCTCTTTCACTCATACTGTTTAATTTTGTAGGTTCGTTTAAATCTATTTCATAAAAATCATTTATCTCTTCAAATTTAGCTATCAATCTATCATCAAAACTAATTATTGGATTTTTTACTTTAAACTCAATTAAAAGCTCCAATGGGTCATTTTCTAAAATATCATCAAGAGAATAGTTATCCATTATTTTTTTTCTCTCTTCTTAAATTACTCAAAAATATAATAGCTTCTGCCATTCGTTGCTCTTTTAAATTATCTGATTTAATATTTGGTAGTCTGTTATGCTCTTTTTTAAACTTTAAAGTAAGATTATAAAGGATTATTGCTTCCTCTTGTGTCATCTCTATTCTTGTAGCTTCAATAGACTCTTGAATAAGTTTTAAAACACCTGTTGTAACCTGCTTAGACAATATCTCAAAAGCTTTCTGAAATGGATTAATACTGTGAATTAAATCTATATTTAACTCATCTAAATTAATAAATTTATCAGCCATTCGTATAAACTTTTTATCTCCATTTATCTCAATAGTAGCATTTTTCACAACACTATCAATCACAACATATTGGCTTAACTCCTCTATCTCTTTCTCATCTAAATTAGGATATTTGACTTTTATTATTTTTGGTATTAGAACTTTATTGATAACCTCTGGTTCAATATTTCCTGGCATCGCCTTTAACATCTGAGGGTCTTGTAATATAGATGCTTTTAAATCAGTTAAATCACTCTCAATAATAGCATTTACTTTATTACTCGTAGGCTTTTTAAACCCTTTTATTTTCAGTTCCCCTTTTTTATAGGGTTCATTGTCATTATCAAAATGTGATTTAAATGTGAAACTAGGTGCGAGAACTTGCTCCATTAAGAGTGATGAAGTGATAGCTTTTAACATATTATTTACAGAAAGTTTTACTGAATCATCTTGCGCGTCGGGTTTTGCTATGAGATTTGTAAATTGTGCAGATATTTTATTTTCACTATCACGTGTAGCACGTCCAATAATTTGGATAACTTCTGTAAGTGAACCTCTATATCCAACAGTCAAAGCGTGTTCACAATAGGGCCAATCAAAGCCCTCTTTCGCCATACCAAGCGCGATAATCAAATCCATATCATCTACACTTTTTATATTTCGTAGATAGTTAATAATCTTTTCTCTCTCTTTAGGATTATCATTGACTAAATCAGCTACTTTGAGAAGTTTCCCATCACTTTTTCTTTTTACTATCATTATCCCATCATCAGTGACCTTTTCAACCGTACCGATAATATCTAAAATAGTATCCACCTCTTTATATTTATCTTTGGTAGATTCCCCTGCATTCACATTTGGAATATGTAAAATAGTTTTTTTATCGGTATCAAGTATCTCATCTATTGCAGTGGTGTATCTCCCTTGATAAAAATGATACCCAATCCCTAACGATTTTAGATACTCATAGCCATTCAACTGTTCATAATAATTATAAGTAACATTTGTAAATTTAGACTCATCTTCGGGCAAAAGAACGGGAACGCTATCCCCTCTAAAGTATGAACCTGTCATAGCTACAATATGCACCGATGATTTTTCTATTAAGTTTCGTAAAACCTCTCCAAGTCTGTTATCTCCATCTGCTGATACATGATGAAACTCATCTATCGCTAAAAGTGTATTATCAAATTTCGACTCTTGAAGTTGTTCAAATGCAAATCTAAGAGTAGCATGAGTACAGATTAAAATCTTTGCTTCACTCTCTAAAAACTCTTTAAAAGAGCTTACTTTACTTTTATTATCCGATGTAGTACAAAGGTTATAATTTTCATCAACTTCCCAATCTGAATAAAACCCATAAGATTTTAAATCAGTCTTTCCAAATGAACCACCAATAGAACGTTCGGGAACAGCGACTATAACTTTTTTTAGCCCTTGATGTATCAGTTTATCAAGTGCTATAAACATCAAAGCTCTTGATTTTCCCGATGCAGGAGGTGCTTTTAAAAGAAGGTATTTAGCATCTCTTTTTTCATAAGCTTTCTCTTGCATATCACGCATACCAAATTCATTGGTAGATTTACTTTTTCCTGTTTGGTCGTAATTTACTTCTACTAGGTTTGGCATTTTTTTCCTTTTAAATACTCTTCTCTTGTTCTTTTATTTTTATTTTGCTATAATATATTTATAATTCGCCTAACGGCACACCCACTTTTTTTAAGTGGGAACAATCAATTTAACTAACTTTCCTTGAATAACTTTAAAATCATCAAGTGTAACTTTACCAATCTTACTTGTTATTCTTTTTTTACTAAATGCTTTTAATTGAAGTAACATAGCTACACTTGAAATATTATTGCTATTTTTATCTAAATAGTTTATATTATGAAAATAATCATTATTTTCTTTTAAAGTGCTAGTTGTAGGTACACCTAAAAAAAGGTCATTTGTAAGTTTTCTTATTACAATAACAGGTCGTGAAAAAAGCTCACCTTTACCATACTCTTCATCTCCAATATTTTGTCCTATCTTTAGCCAAAATATTTCTCTTTCTTTAATTCCTAATTTTCTTTTATTATTGATAGTATGTTTTTTAACTTCATTCCAATCATCATATTTTTTCATTTTTTGATACCTTTCATAATTTTATTTTGAATATTTTCTTTGGTTATTGTTGTGATTTGATTCATTTTAGCTGTCCTTGATAGTTTTTAGTATCTTTATTTTTACATACCTCTTGGAGCAATAATATTTTCAGGGTATTCAATCTCTATAATATATTTTGCTTCAAGATTTGTATTAATATATATCTCTGCATCATTCTCATAAATTTCATTGGGATATATTATATTCTCAATATATTTAAGAGCCACTTGCAGATTCAAAAATCTAAAATAGCTAAATTTTCTTCATAGCCATTTTAAAATTTAAAAAAATGGCTTGAATTTATTTATCGTGTATTTTACACTAAATCTACTAAATTTCCTGAAA
>Ga0256842_1000106_pt1 | contig 64524 bp, 59 predicted proteins | sample 4559240metaG_FD_185973 | JGI IMG/M metagenome (GOLD analysis project Ga0256842, IMG submission 185973) | Hydrothermal vent microbial communities from Guaymas Basin, Mexico - 4559-240 | ecosystem: Environmental > Aquatic > Marine > Hydrothermal vents | place: Mexico: Guaymas Basin | collected... | reverse complement strand
ATTCATCATTCAAGTTTGATAAATATCATGGGCAATTCATACAGAGCAGCTTATGCTCTTTCAAAAATATCTGATGAAAATAGCGAAATTAAAGTGATTTAAATATACTCAACTGTACATTTTTATCTTGACATTTATAGAAGAAGGTAGAAATATAGTTTCATATACTGGGACAAATACAATGTTAGATTAATAAAAACTACTAAAAAGGATACTTAGTAAATTACTAAGTATCCTTTTTTAATATAAACACTTTATACCTAATCGACAACTATCAATTTAGGTTCTAAATCACCTGGTTTCAGTTGATATAAATTATCAGAATTATTATTTGTAAAATATAACCATTTATTAATAACATTTAATGATTCAATATTAGAAGTATTCGATAAAATCAATGTTTTTTCAAAAGTCTGTATATCGACTTTACAAATAGAAGATCCATTTTCTCCTTCACTAATAAAATAAAAATATTCTCCTTCATAATTTATATCTTTTATATTCTTTTGATTCAATACCAATACTAACTCATTATCTTTATAATTATATAATTTTTTTTCATTATCAAATTCACAAACTAATAATAACTTCTGATCATCATATGCAAACATTTCATATAATTCATCTGCAATCCCCGTCAAATACTGCAATCTATACTTACCATGGCCTTCTAGCGAACTCAATTCTATCTGACTTGGACTAAGAGGACTATCTACATAATAATAAAGTTTTGAATAGTAATGACTAATCAAGAACATATTATGTTTAGCTTTAAAAAGATTGCCATTATCAGTTAATTCGTAAAGAACATTCACACCATCTTCTTCTACTAAATAAAACAAGTAACTTTGCTCTCTCATTATACTTAAGCACTCTTGTTCAACCACAGTTTCAATTATACTATAATCACTTCTACTTGCTCTATAAACCCAGTTATTAGCAGTATTAATGAAATATATCCACTCTTTAGCTATATTCAAATAAGTTGCACGTCCTCCATTTTCAACTGAAAACAACTTTGTTATATTATCTGTTTCAACATTAAATTGATACACTGCATTTCCAACACTCAAAATATGATTTTTTGTAACATTATCAAATACTACTAATCCTTTATTATTTAAATTACCATTTGTATTGCTACCTTTTATTCTGAAATTATCAACTGGTTTTTCTTCAACAGCTGGAACTTCTTCAACAACTGGAGTTTCTTCAATCGTTGTTTCTATAACAGTTTCTTCTCCATCCTGCATAATAGTCTCATCATTAACTAATTTTGGTTCTTCATTAATCACCTCAGAATCAATTATATCAGAAACATCTTTTTCATCATCTTTACCACATCCGACAAATAATACAGATACAACACTAATTACAATAATCAAAATTAAAAACGAATAATGATTTTTTTTAAATAACATAATTCCCCTCCATTCTTAGTGAACCTAACCCCCTAAATAATATCAATCATCATTTTCCCTAAATAAACACCTATCAAACTAAAAGATAAATTTAGCATAATATTTAGACTGCCAAGTAAATAATTGTTTTCTTCTAACATTCCTATTGTTTCATAACTAAAAGTTGAAAACGTTGTAAGTCCACCCATTAAACCAGTAGTTAGAAATACTCTCATTGTAGGTGAAATTGTAAATGTTCCCATACTCCCTTTCATTATAAAGCCTATTAAAAATCCACCTAGTATATTTACTAATAAAGTTCCATATGGAAAAGCTCCTCCAAATAATTTTAAACTCCAACCAGAAATTAAATATCTTAATGAAGCTCCAATAAAACCACCACATCCAACAGCAATTAATCTCATATATTCTACCCCTTAATATAATTCTTTTTAATAGCTTAATTATAGCACATTTCCAAAAAATAAAAAACGAGTTAATTATAAGGATAACTATAAATATATTAACTAAACTATTTTTGTAGTCCACTCATTTGCATCCCATATATCAGTAGCTATCTCGTTATAAAATTCAGATTCATGACTAATCATTAAAATAGATCCTGTATAAGCTTTTAATGCCCTTTTTAATTCTTTTTTTGCATCTATATCAAGGTGATTTGTAGGTTCATCTAAAACCAAGAAATTTGATTCTCTATTAATTAATTTACATAATCTTACTTTAGCTTGTTCTCCGCCCGATAAAACTCTCACTTTACTTTCAATATGCATTGTAGTTAATCCACATCTTGCTAAAGCAGAACGCACTTCGTACTGAGTCATAGAAGGAAATTCTGACCAAATTTCTTCTATACAAGTATTATCTCCATCACCTTTGAATTCCTGTTCAAAATAACCTATATGAAGAAATTGCCCTAATTCTATTTTTCCATTTAATGATTTTATTTCACCCAAAATACTTCTAAGTAAAGTTGTTTTGCCAATTCCATTAGCACCCTTAATAGCAATTTTTTGTCCTCTTTCCATAGCAATATTTAATTTACTTGAAAGCGGTTCATCATAACCTATAATTAAATCTTTTGTTTCAAATAATTCTTTACCAGAAGTTCTAGCCTTTTTAAAATTAAAAATTGGTTTTGGTTTTTCTTTAATTAATTCTATCTTTTCCATTTTATCTAATTTTTTCTGTCTAGACATAGCCATATTTCTAGTTGAAATTCTTGCTTTATTTCTTTGCACAAAATCTTTCAAATTCGATATTTCCTGCTGTTGTTTTTTATATGCAGCTTCAACTTGCTTCTTTTTAGCTTCATGCAGTTTCTCAAAATTATAATAATCTCCTACATATCTGTTTAATCCCCCATTTTCCATGTGATATACCAAATTTATGACACTATTCAAAAATGGTATATCATGAGATATTAAGATAAATGCATTTTCATATTCCAATAGATATCTCTTCAGCCATTCAATATGCACTTCATCTAAAAAGTTAGTAGGCTCATCTAATAATAAAATCTCTGGTTTTTCTAATAATAGCTTAGACAATAATATTTTAGTTCTTTGCCCACCACTCAATTCAGAAACATCATTATCCATACCGATATCCATAACACCAAGTCCACGTGCTACTTCATTAATTTTTGTATCTATAATATAAAAATCATTATGATCCAATATATGCTGTATATCCCCAACTTCTATCAATTGAGCTTCCAACTCATCCTCAGTTGCAGTAGCCATTTTATCAAATATTTCATTCATTTCTGCTTCTAATTCAAAAAGATATTTATATGCATCTCTTAATACTTCTCTAACAGATTTTCCTTTTTCTAAAACTGTATGCTGATCCAAATATCCAGCTCTAAATCTTTTAGACCATTCAACTTCTCCTTTATCCGGCATTAATTTACCCGTTATAATATTCATAAAAGTTGATTTGCCTTCACCATTAGCTCCAATTAATCCTACATGTTCACCTTGTAATAATCTAAAAGAAACATCTTCAAATATAACTCTGGCACCAAATCCATGACTTAAATTTTTTACATTTATAATACTCATTTTCACCTCCAAAAATCCTTTCAAAATCTATAATATCAACAAAAATGACATTTATCAAATTTAATTGTTCTCTTTTAAATATTTTACAAAAAATAAAAAACGAGTTAATGATTAAATCAAAAACTCGTTAATATTATTATCTTCTATTTCTTCCTCGACCTTGTCCAGCGCCTTGAGTACGACCCATTCCTCTTGCAGGCTGTCCTGCGCCTCTTCCAGCTCCTCTAACAAATGTCCCATTTGTTTCAGTAGCGTTACCGCTGCAATTTCCCATTCCTCTTCCTGTCATTGAACCTTTTCCTTCTGGGCCTTGACCATTTCTATTTGCCATAACATTCTCCTTTTTATATAATATCTTCTAATAGTTCTAACTGAAAATATTATATATACGTTATTGACATATGTCAATATCTTTTTTTATTTTTTTATTCTTTTTTCCTATTTCTTCCGCGTCCTTGCCCTTGCATTCTTCCCATACCGATTCCTCTGCCATGACCATGCCTTTGATAAAACTCATAACAATCATTATCTAAATAGCTTATTGAAATATTTTCTATTAAAGCAACAGAAATTTTTTCGCGTGCTGATTTATAAATAGCTTGCAAAGTAGTTCGACCTACATTCATTAACTCAGATGCTTCCTGTTGATTTAATTTTTCATAATCTATCAATCGAATTGATTCAAGTTCTTCAAAAGTTAATTCAATACATCTATCTTTTGATGGAGTATATTCATCAAATTCAGGTCTATATCCAATTCTTCGCACTTTTCTAGGTCTTACCATATAATCACGTCCTTTATACTATAATAGCACATTTCCGACATATGTCTATTTATTTTTTAAATACCTCTCTATTAAACTCACTCTTTTTTTTGGATCACCCATAGCATTATATGTATTAACCCAATTTAATAAACTATCTAAATGAATTTTAGTATTATCAATTAAAATATATTCTTTATTTTTAATTGGAAAAGGATGCAAATATTCTTCATTTTCTAAAATTATTATAAATTCTCCAATAATATCAATTTCAATATTATCAATATTAAATTTATGAAATACTCCAGTTCTATAATTTTTTACATCTTTTGATTTTTTTTCGTTTCCAAGTTCATTCATTATTTTTTGCACTATCGCTTCATCTTTTTTATCTATTACAATATCAATATCATGCGGTTCTTTAACAATATCATGAAAATACAATAACAGACTTGCTCCAACTGCCCAATCAATATCATTTTCATTAAATTTTTTTGCTATTCTAACTAAAACGTCAATTATTTTCACTAAATCACCTCAAAAACGTTTAATTCTCTTTCTTTAATTTCTTTCATAATAATTTTAAACCAATGAGTATATTCATCACTATTGTTTTTAATGTCATTAATTAAATCATTAAGTTTTATCCATTTATATTCATCAACTTCTTTTTTATCTGGGAAAATATCACTGCCATTATATCTGCCAATAAATACATGATCATATTCATGTTCAGTTAAACCATAATCAAATTCTTTTTTATAAAGAAATTTAAAAACTTCAACCATTTCACAATCAAATCCCATTTCTTCAATTAAACGCCTATGAATTGCATCAGAGAGTTTTTCACCATATCTAGGATGAGAGCAACATGTATTAGTTAACATTCCACCAGAATGATATTTTTCTTTATTTCTTCTATGAATTAACATTTCATTATTATCATTTACTACAATTATTGAAAATGCTCTATGAAGAATTCCATCAACATGCGCTTTCATTTTTTCTTCTTTCCCTATTATTTCATCATTTTCATTTACTAATGTTATATATTCCATATCATCTCCCATTACTATTTCCTTTTAACAAGCCCCATACCAGGTGTTGTTGCAATAATTAATATTAGCATTAAAAAATATTTGGGTACAGGATCTAAAACACCAAAAACTCTGCAAAATATATCCACTGAAAAAGCAATTGCCATACCTCTTATTATTGTTCTACTTCCATCTTTTTTCATTTCGTCAAATAATTTATCAATCATTCTAACTCCTCTTAATCAGTAATAATATTATCAACTCTTATATCATAATCTTTCATAGGAATGCTGTTAATCACTTGAAATTTATAAGCGATTGCAATTTTAGGTACTGTATTAAGATAATCTAAAGAACTTAAAAATTTATCATAATATCCTCCACCGTATCCTATTCGTCCACCTAAATTGTCAAATGCAAGACCAGGCATTAAAATAAAATCAAGTTTTTCATTAGTTAATTCCTTTAAATTTTCTCTAGGCTCCATTATGCCCATTACACCTTTTTCTAAATCATCCAAACTTTTTATCAAATATAATTTCATAATATTTCCAACTACTTTTGGCACAAATACATTTTTATTTCTATCAATTAAATAATTTATTATTGTTTTCGTTTCTATTTCGCTTCTAAAACTAACAAACAAAAAATAATTATTTGCTTTTTTAAAATCAACGTTATTAATTAATTTATTAAAAATTTTATCATCTTTTATTTTTTTATTTTCAAATGGTATTGCATCTCTTAATTTTATCATTTCATTTCTTATTTCTTTTTTATCTTTATCCACATTATCACTCCTCTTAAAGAAATTATACCATTAATTTTGCATAGAGAAAAGAGACTCGTTAAAGTCTCTTTATGGGAGGAAAATACTACTTTATATTTTCTAACTTGTTAGCAAATTTCTTAAAACGATTTAAACCATTTTCATCACGTTTAAATACTCCAGAATATTCTAAAACTTTTATAAAAATCAAACCAATTTCTTCTCTAATTATTTCTAACGTTTTCTCTTCGTTTTCAAATTCATATTTTTCTTTCATACTATTTATCCATTTTTCATGATATTTAATATTTTCATCTATTTTAATATTATTTAATAACACATTTGAAATTTCATTAATTTCGTTTTTTAATCTTTTAGGCAATACTGCTAATCCCATTACTTCAATTAATCCAATATTTTCTTTTTTAATATGATGTACATCTTCATGCGGATGAAAGATTCCCATTGGAAACTCGAGACTAGTTCTATTGTTTCTTAAAACAAGATCTATTTCATATTTATTACTTCTAAATCTTGCAATAGGTGTAATAGTATTATGCATCACATCAGTTTTAGATAAAATATTTACAGATTCATCATTATATTTTTTCCAATTTTCAGTAATTTTCCATGCAAGTTTTGAAAGTTCTTTTTTATCAGCCCCAGAAATTCTAATAACTGACATAGGCCAATCAATTATACTTAAATCTACATTTTGGTAATTTTTAAGTTCTACACTATAAATAATTTCTGCTTTTTCAATAGGGAATTCATATCGGCCACCTTGAAAATGGTCATGACTTAGTATTGATCCACCAACAATTGGTAAATCAGCATTTGATCCTAAAAAATAATGAGGAAATTTCTCAATAAAGCTTAACAGTCTTTCATACGTTTTTAAACATATTTTCATTGGTTCATGTTTATCTTTTAATACTATAGCATGTTCATTAAAATAAGAATATGGTGAGTATTGAAAAAACCATTTTTCATCAATTAAATTTATAGGAATAATTCTATGATTAGCTCTTCCAGGATGATCTAATCTGCCATTATAACCTTCATTTTCCTTACATAAAAAACATTTAGGATAATTGCTTGAAATAGATTTAGAAGCCATTATTATTTCTTCAGGTGATTTTTCAGGTTTTGACAAATTAATTGTAACATCCACATCACCATAAACACTACTTGTTTTCCATTTTAAATTCTTTTTAATTCTTTCAGTTCTTATATAATTTGAATTTTTACTTAATTTATAAAACCAATCAGTCGCTTTCTCTTTTTTTTCATCATACAATTTATAAAAAGTTTTATTAATTTCACTTGGCCTTTTTATAAAAAAATTCATAATTTCAGAATCAAAAACATCCTTGAATGCCATCATATCTTTTTCAATTATATTTTTATCAAGTCCATATTCAATAATATTATCTAATATATCATTTAAATTTATTTCCATATCAAATTTTTCTTTTTTAAATTCATTAATCTTTAAAAATGATATAAGTCTATTAGCAACATATATCTCATCTTCTTTTTCAATCATTTTATTTATTAATGCATATTCAATTAATTTTGAAATTTCCTTATTAATATTTATATCAACACCTACTTTTTAATATTTATTGCACTCTTTCTAATAATCAATTCAGTTGGAATTACAATTTTTTGAGGTATATCTCTTTCATACATAAGTTTATTAATAATTCTTTGAACTGCAACACGTCCCATATATTCAGTATGAACTCTTATTGTAGTAAGAGGCGGAATTAGATATTCAGCAGTTGTAATATCATCAAATCCGATAATACTAATATCTTCTGGAACTTTAATATCAAGTTCATGCAATGCTCTTAATGCTCCTACAGCCATTGAATCACTAGCAACAAAAATCGCAGTTATCTCTACCTCCTCAACAAGTGCTTTAGTTAATTTATATCCATCTTCAACACTGAAAACACCGGTTCTTATAAAATTTTCATTATATAAATTTCTTTCTTCCAAATATTGTCTAAAATATATTTCTCTCGGATCTTTAATTTCATAATAATTTCTTCCTACATATTCTTTACCACCAATATAAGCAATTTTTGTATGTCCATCCGAAAAAAAATAATCAAGAACATTTCTTACAGCATTTCTAAAATCAATTACAATAGAATCATATATTTTATCATTTGGTGAAGAATCAACAAAAATAAGATTGTTATTTAGATTTGAAAAAACTTTAATTTCATTTTCTGAATATTTACCAATAGCAATAATTGCATCAACACTTTTTAATTCATTTGTGCTAATGCCATTTTCGTCCTTAAAAATAGTAACAGTCTTTATTTTATTTTCATAACACTCTTTTTCAATTCCCGATCTTATTGCTAAATAATAAGGATCAGCAAGTTCTTGCTGCGGCGAATACCATTGGCTTATTCCGATGACTAAATCTTCATTCTTTTTATTAATTTTATGAGCTTTATCTTTATTTTTTTTATATTTCTCATAATGAAGTTCTCTTGCTGCTTTAAAAACCATTTCTCTTGTTTTATCTGAAACAGAAAGTTTCATATCATAATTTAGTACTCTTGAAACTGTTGCAGGCGAAACTTCTGCTAATTTTGCAATATCTTTTATTGTGGCCATGATATCATCTCCTGATATAAGTTATCGGATTCACTTCATTATTTTTAGTATATCCATGATTTAAAATATAATTTTTACTTTTATCTTTATATTTTAATTTTATCATTTCAATATCTTCATTTAAACTAATATTTTCAATATTATTTTCATTTAATATTTTGTTATAAATAAGTTTTGATAAATTACTTGGTAAAGATGCTCCAAAATAATAAGCATTTCCATTTAAATACTTATTTTTCACTATACAAGAATTTTCCTCAAAACTAAAATCCGAATATTTAATAATACTTTCTCCTGTTGTAATTTTTAGAATATCACGCCACACTGATAATTCAAACTCTTTATTATCATAAAATACATTAACATTAGAATTTTCATCTAAAGCTTCATAACCTTCAATATAAGCACCAATTAAATCTTCTAAAATATTATTTCTAAGTCTCATATTGTTAAATTCATTTCTTATTCCTGATCTATAACCAAATATTATAGTTTTCCCATTCTCTAGTTGCTTTTTAATTTTTTCATATAGTAAATCGTCAATAATTTGCATATTAGGCATAATTAAAATCTTATACTTATCAAAATCTTTTTCAGTTGATATTATATCAACATTAACATTTAAATCATATATTGATTTATAATGTTTTAAAAATTCATTTGAAAAATCAAACTTTTTGGATTGTGGTTGAATTTTCCACGACCATATATTTTTATAATCGTAAATCATAGCAATTTCATTTTCCATTTTTAAATTTTCCGTGTTAAAATCGCCATCAACATCTTCAAAAAAACTTTGTACTTCATAATATTTAGAGTTGATTCTATTATCCACATCAAATATTCCTTGGCAAAACTGTTCTTCACCTTTATTAAGACCTTTATATCTAAAAAAGAAAATATTTTCTGCACCTCTTAAATGAGCTTGCATTGCCCATAATTTTGCTTGATTTTTTCTAGGTAAAAATCCAACATAATCATGACCTTGTGCACCCATCAACTGTTCAACAATCCAAAATTTTTGATTTTTTAATCCTCTAACCATATCAAGTTCCATAGCCACTTTTACATGATTAGCATTATTTGTTTCACCACCCCAAATAGGATAATTATCAAAAGAAACAAAATCAATATTTTCAACAAGTCTATTCGCATCAAACCATTTATTAAAAAGTCCTCCAGGAAGATTTGTAGTAATAAACTGATTTTCATTTTTATTATTTTTAACAACTTTTATCATTTCATTTAAATAATTCACTGCAGATTTTGACATAAAATTTGCATATTCCAATCTTAATGTTGGATTATGCCCTAATAAATCATCAAAAGGAATTGGCACATCTTTAAAAGAATTAAAAATTTGCCCCCAAAAAACATTGCCACAAATATTATTTAAATTTTCAATTGTTTTATATTTTTCTTCTAAATAAAGTCTAAAGTTATTTTTACAGTTATAACATGTGCAAAAATCACTACCTTCATGACCAATTTCATTATCTATCTGAAATCCAATCACATTTTCATTATTACTATATCTTTTAACTATTTTTTCTGTAATAATTTTTGAAAGTTTTAAATAATCATTTGAATTATAACAATATTGTCTTCTTGTACCGTATTTCCTACCACTTGCTAAAATATTTTGGTAATTACTTACTACCCATGAAGGAAAAGTTGCAGTTGGAGTTCCAATTAAAATCTTAAAATCATATGAAGAAATTTTTTCAATCATCAAATCAAATTTTTCAAAATTAAATTCATTTTCATTTGGTTCTATTAAAGCCCACACAAACTCGCCAACTCTAATAGTATTGACATTCAAATCTTTTATTCTCTTTAAATCTTCATCCCAACTTTTTTCATTCCAATGTTCAGGATAGTAAGCAATACCTTTTATTATCATTATTTTCTCCTATAATTATTTTTTCTTAGCTCTTTCTCTACTATCTATTGCAACAGCAACAATAATAATTAAACCTTTAATAATATACTGTAAATATGGACTTACTCCAATAAATGATAAACCATAAGCAATTACTTGGAAAATTAGTACACCTGCAACTATACCTGGTATAGTTCCAATACCACCATCAAATGATAATCCACCAACTATACAAGCTGCAATTGCATCTAACTCATACATATTTCCAGTATTGTTAGTAGCAGTTCCAATACGCGCTGCTTCTAAAGATCCACCAAGACCATATAATATCCCTGCAAAAGTATATATCATTAATAAATTTTTAGTAACATTTACACCTGATACAAATGCAGCTTCTGAATTTCCGCCTATTGCAAAAATATTTTTACCAAAAACTGTTTTATTCCATATTACCCATACAATTATGGTGGTAATAGCTGCATATATTACTAAGAACGGTATATCAAATCCTGCAACTGTAAAATAACCTTGTGCAAAATGTGCAAATTTTTCATCAAGTCCACCAATAGGTTGTGCACCATATGGAGGTCTATCATAATAAAGCGAATTTACTCCATAAACAATAATCATCATACCTAATGTTTGAATAAATGGATCAACTTTAAATTTAGAAATTACAAAACCATTAACAAATCCAAATGCACCAGTAATAAGCATTACAAGTAATATTGGCAAAATTATTGGTAATTGTGGTAAATCCGGATACATTCTGTATACATATTCCGGTGCTTGTAATAACGATGCTGAAATTACGGCAGCAAGCCCAACAAGTTTACCTAGTGATAAATCCGTACCTTTTGCAACAATTATTCCACCTACACCAAGAGCCATAATAACTCTGGTAGAAGATTGTGCTAGAATATTTTTAAAATTCCTAAACGATATAAATGTAGGTTCTAAAATTACAATTATAACTAACAACCCCAATAGTACAAAAAATATCGCATTATTTAACATAAATTTTTTAATGTCATTAACACTTGTATTTTTTATTTTTTCTCTCATCTCTGACATAGATTTCCTCCATTTTTATAGATATTTATTTGTTAATCTTAAAATATCTTCTTGAGTTGAAGTTTTAGTTTCAACTATTCCAGCTAAACGCCCATTACTCATTACCATTATTCTATCAGTTATTCCAATTAATTCAGGCATTTCTGATGAAACCATTATTACACCTTTTCCATTTTTTGTTAATTCAATCATCAATTGATAAATTTCATATTTAGCACCTACATCAATTCCTCTTGTAGGTTCATCCATTAACAACACATCAGGATTAGTTAATAACCATCTACCAACTATAATTTTTTGTTGATTTCCACCTGATAAACTTTGAATTTTTGTTTTTTTATTAGGAGTTTTAACACTCATAGAATCAATTACCCAATCAGCATCCTTCAATATTTTATTATTATCAAGTAATCTGTTATTTTTTCTATATTCAAAAATATTTGAAATAATTGAATTAAACGAAACACTTAAATCACCAAATATCCCTGTCTCGCGTCTTTCTTCTGTAATAAGTGCAAAGCCGTTATTACTTGCCTTATGAGGATTCGAATTATTAATTTCTTTTCCCCTTAAATATAAATGACCCGATTCCATTTCTCTAGCACCAAATATTGTTTCAAGTACATCTGTACGCTTAGAGCCAACCAAACCTGCAATTCCTAATATTTCTCCTTCTCTTAATTCAAAAGAAATATCTTTAATTGATGGTTGCTGCTTTGCAGTCAACCCTTCAACTTTTAGTATCGTTTCTCCTGGAATACTTTCTTTCGCAGGAAATCTATTTGTAAGATCTCTACCAACCATTAGATTAATAATCTGCTCAACAGTAATATCATCAATATCACGTGTAGCAATATATTTTCCGTCTCTAAGTATTGTTACTTCATCAGCAATTTGATCTAATTCTTCCATTTTATGAGATATATATAAAATTCCTACGCCTTTACTTTTTAAATTTCTAATAATTCTAAATAAGTGCTCTACTTCTTTTTCCGTTAATGAAGATGTTGGTTCATCTAATACTACTACTTTTGAATCATAAGATACTGCTTTTGCAATTTCTATCATTTGTTTTTCTGAAACTTGTAATTTATCTAATTTTTCTTTTGGATCAATATTAATATCTAAATCTTTAAAAATTTCTAAAGTCATATTATAAATTTTTTCTTCATCAACAAATAAACCTTTTTTAGGAAATCTTCCAAGCCATATATTGTCCATTACTCTTGTAGTAAGAACTTGATTTAATTCTTGATGAACCATTGAAACACCACTACGAAGCGCTTCATATGCCGATGAAAATTCTACTTCTTTTCCATCTAAAATAATTTGCCCCGAATCTTTTTTATAAATTCCAAAAAGACATTTCATCAAAGTCGATTTTCCAGCTCCATTTTCACCCATAAGAGCGTGAACAGAACCTTTTTTCAATTTAATATTAACACCATCTAAAGCTTTTACACCCGGAAATGATTTTGTAATACCTCTCATCTCTAAAAGTAATTTATCTTTATTATCCATTAATTCACCTCTCAAATATAATTAAAGATTCGAGTAAACTCGAATCTTTAATTACTCATTTTTTATTGGTAAGCTTTTTCAGCAAATTCTATATTATCAATTGTTACGCCTACGTATGGAACTCTAACTGCTTTATCAACTAATTTCCATTCTGTTCCTTCTAAAGGATCATTTCCTCTAGCAACGTTATTAGCTAATTCTAAAGTAGCTTTACCTTGGTTAGCCGCATCATTCAATACAGTACCAACAATTGTACCTTCTTTAATTTGCTCTAATACATCAGGAATTGCATCTACACCAACAAGAGGCATAAATTTATCTCCAGCAAAGTATCCATTAGCTTTCAATGATTGTAATGCACCCAAAGCCATTCCATCATTATTAGCAATTACAAATTCAATGTTATCGCCATGTTTAGCTAACCATGCATCCATTAATTCTTTAGCTTTTACAGAATCCCACATACCTGTTTGTAATTCTAATTCTTCAACTTTAATTCCAGCATCAACTATTGAAGAAACTGCAAATTTAGTTCTTGCTTCAGCATCTGGATGTCCTGGTTCACCTTTTAATAATACATAAGATAATACGCCGTCACCATTTGTATCCCACTCAGGATTAGCTTTCCACATTTCAGCTATCATTTCACCTTGAATAATTCCAGCTTCTTTTGAAGCAGTTCCAACATACCATGCTCTATCATAACTATTTAAATCTTCTAAAGTAGGCTCTTTATTAAAGAATACCACTGGAAGATCCGCTTCTTTTGCTTTAGCAATAATTGAAGAAGCAGCTTGTGGATCCACTAAGTTAATTGCTAATGATTTAACGCCTTTTGCAATCATCATATCAACTTGATCATTTTGTACTGCTTGAGTGTTTTGTGAATCATTCATTAATACTTCTGCTTTTCCTTCAGCAGAATTTGTAATAGCTCTTCTTACAAAAGACATAAAGTTATCATCATATTTGTAAATTGTAACACCTATTTTAGGCATTTCTTCTGTTTTTTCTACTGTTTTTTCCGTATCAGCAGCTGGTGCATCACTACTAGAACTACATCCTACCGCAGATAATACCATAACTAATGCTAACAATAAAACTAAAAACTTTTTCATTACATCATCCCCTTTTTAATAATATACAATAATTTATAATAAAACTTAATTGCTTTCGCTCTCAAGTCTCATTTCTTTACAACCATCACCTACATCAGCGACATAAATAGATGGATAAAAACCAAATTTTTCAAAATATTTCTTATTCACTTCTTCAGTAATTCTTCCTATTTCGTTTTCATTAACAATATTGACAGTGCATCCGCCAAACCCTGCTCCTGTCATTCTTGAGCCAAGAACACTTTCATCATTTATCATTAATTCAACTAAATAATCTAATTCATCACATGATACTTCATAATCATTTTTCAATGATTTATGAGATTCATTAATTAATTTTCCGAAATTCAATAAATCGTTTTCCTTGAGCAATTTACCTGCACTAATAGTTCGATTGTTTTCGTAAATTACATGCTTCGCTCTTTTTCTTTCAGTTTCATTACTTATTTCATTATTATATTTCTCAAAATCCTCTATTTTTAATTCACTAATAGATTTTTTATTTGTATTTTCTAAAAGTATCTTTAATCCAGAATAGCTTTCAGCTCTTCTTTCATTATATTTTGAATCAGAAAGCTTTCTTTGCTTATTAGTATTTATTATCATTATTTTATTATCTTTAAGATCCATTTTAACGTATTCATGTTTATTCAGTTCACAATCAAGTAAAATAGCATTATTTTTCTTTCCAAATGCTACTGCATATTGATCCATAATTCCACAATTCACACCAATATATTTATTTTCTACTTCTTTTGCAATAAGTACCATTTCAAGAGTAGTTATCTTTAAATCCAAAATATTATTTAATGCATAAAGAATAACTAATTCGAGCGAAGCTGAAGATGATAAACCAGCACCGTTAGGAATATTACCAAAAAACAACATATTAAATCCACTTGAAATTTTATATCCTTTTTCTATTAAAGTTTTAATTATACCTTTAGGATAATTAAACCAATCATCTGTTTCTAAATAATCGAGTTCATTTATATTCGATTCGATAACCCCTTTTTCTTCAAAATTATTTGAGTAACCAAATATTTTATTATCTTTTCTAATTGAAACAGCCATATATGTTCCAAAATTTATCGCACAAGGCAAAACAAAACCACCGTGATAATCAACATGTCCACCAATTAAATTTACTCTTCCCGGCGCAAAAAACGTTTTCTTTTTATATTTTTCATCAAAAACACTATCAAATTTTGATATTAATTCATCTATAATCATTAATCTACCCTCTCTATTTAATTATATTTAAATTATAGAATAGTATTAGTAAATTGTCAATCGGTTTTAGTAAATATTTACTAAATAATTATTTTCTATTATCTTTATGATACCACCTTTTAATAGCAAATAATTGCTCAACATCTTGATTAAATTGCTTTATTCATTTTTTTACTAATATTTACTAATATTTTCGTTATTATGTCATATTTTTTTGGAATTAATTATAGTATAAATTTCTTACATTATCTTGACTCTTTATTCTCGTACCAATATACTAGAATTATAGATTCACTAAATATTTAAAATTTAAATATTTAATCTCTTATAGGAGGCATTATGCACAGTTATTTTAAAAACTTATATTTAGAAATAGGAAATGATATGGATTTACTAATTGAATTAGCAAAAGATTTTAAAACGATCTATTTTGATTCGATCGAAAATTTAAAAAATGCAGTTTTAGAACACGATTATTATACAATGGATAGAACTGCACACAAATTAAAAGGTGCATCATTAAATTTTAATATGCCCATTTTTTCTGAAGCAACTGAAAAAATAGAATTTATTGGAAAAGATAAATTAAAAGATAATACTGCTGAATTTATTTTAGTTATTGAAAAAGAATTTAGAAAATTTGAAATCGAATGTGATAACTTAAGTAAATAATAGAAAAGGATATATTAATTTGAAAATAATTTTCAAATAATATATCCTTTTTCTATTACTTTATTAGCCGATTTTAACTAAATATTAACTTCTCATCTTTTAAATCAACATAAACAGTATCATTTTCACTATAAATGCTTCTCAAATATTTCTCAGCAATTTCATCTTCAATAAATTTTTGAATAACTCTTCTTAAAGGTCTTGCACCATATTTAACGCTATAACCTTTCTCTAAAATAAACTCAATCACTAAATCTGAAACAACTAATTTCATATTTTTATCTTTCATTTCTTCATTAACTTCTTCAATCATTAATTTAATAATCTCTTTTAACTCATCTTTTTTCAATCTATTAAATATTATTGTTTCATCAACTCTGTTTAAAAACTCAGGTCTGAAGATTTTCTTAAGCGCTGAATCTGTACTTTGTTTTAAACTAATATCAGATTTATTTCCAAAACCAGCTGTTGATTTATGGTCAGTTCCAGCATTTGAAGTCATAATTATAATACTATTATCAAAAAATACAGTTCTCCCTTGACTATCAGTCAATCTCCCGTCTTCAAGTATTTGTAAAAGCATATTGAAAACATCATGATGTGCTTTTTCAATTTCATCTAATAATATTACCGAATATGGCTTTCTTCTTACTTTTTCAGTTAATTGACCACCTTGATCATGTCCAATATATCCAGGAGGTGCACCAATTAATTTCGAAACAGTATGCTTCTCCATATATTCAGACATATCAATTCGTATCATAGCTTCTTCACTACCAAATAGTTCTTCAGCTAATACTCTTGCTAGTTCTGTTTTCCCCACACCAGTAGGACCAACAAAAATAAATGATGCAGGTTTTCTTTTTCTTTTAAATCCTGATCTATTTCTTCTTACAGTCTTAGCTAAACTAATAACTGCAGCATCCTGTCCAATTACTCTTTTTTTCAATCTTTCTTCTAATTTGAGTAATCTTTCAGCTTCTTCTTCATTTACTCTATTAACCGGAATATTTGTCCACGCTTCAATTACATATGCAATATCATCAAACGTAATATCAACATGCTCCATTTCGTTTTTCAAGTTTTCTATTTTCTTTAAAATTGAATAGCTTTTCATCTTTAACTCAGCTGATTTTTGATAATCTTCTTCAGATGATAATTTTTCTCTTTGTCTTTCAATATCTTTAATCTTATCTTCTAAAACTTTTATTTCAACTAAACCTTTATTCTTTAAATTAGCTCTTGATCCAGCTTCATCAATTACATCTATTGCTTTATCAGGTAAAAATCTATCTGTAATATATCTTTCTGAAAAATAAACTGCTTTTTCAATAACTTCTTTTGAAATATTCACTTTATGAAAATCTTGATAATAATCTTTTATACCTTCTATTATTTCAACTGTTTCATCCATTGTGGGTTCGTCAACTAAAACTTTTTGAAATCTTCTTTCAAGTGCAGCATCTTTTTCAATGTTTTTTCTATAATCTTCAAGTGTAGTCGAACCAATAATCTGAATTTGCCCTTTTGCTAAAGCTGGTTTCAAAATATTGGCTGCATTCATTGATCCGCCTTGAACATCACCAGTCCCTACGAGACTATGTACTTCATCAATTACTAAAATAACATTCCCATTTTCAACTACTTCATCTATAATTTTTTTTAGTCTTCCTTCAAATTGACCTCTAAACTGAGTTCCAGCAACAACAGCTGTTAAATCCAATAAATAAATTTGAGCATCATATATTTTTTCAGGAACTTCTTTATTTACAATTCTAACAGCTAAACCTTCAGCTATAGCTGTTTTACCAACACCAGGTTCACCAATTAAAACGGGGTTATTTTTACTTCTTCTATTAAGAATTTGAATAACTCTATCAATTTCCTTATTTCTTCCAATTACTCTATCAACTTTTCCATTCTTAGCCGCTTCAGTAAGATTAGTTCCAAATTTATCAAGATTCTTTGTCTTTTTACTAAACATTTTTTTTTCTTTTTTTTCTTTATTACTATTTTCATCTTTTGCGTTATCCGAACCTTTAAATAATGTATTAAAAGCATTCATAAATGAATTTCCGCCTTCTTCATTATCTAGTTCAGCCTCAATCATTCCTGGCATCATCGTTTCCATCTGCTCTTTAAAACTATCCATATCCATTTCTTTAAACATATCTTGCATTTGTTTATTCATTATTTGAAACTCTTCGGTAGTCATGCCTGTTTTATTTTTAATTTCAGCTTCAACATCAATACCACGTTTTTCAGCACATTCTATACAATAACCTTTAACATCATTATTACCATCTTCAATTTTATTTACAAATACAACTGCAATTTTTTTATGGCAATCTGAACACATAATCATTTTTATCATCTCCATATTTCTCGTATCTATTCATTATAACAATATAATATATTTTTTGCAAAAATATCAAAAATTATTTTATTCTTTTATTATTATACACCCCATAGAGAGATTTAAAAACATATTATGATATTTTATATAGCGAATAATAACGACCCTCTTCCTTAATAATTCTTCATGTGTCCCTGCTTCAACAATTTCACCTTGTTTCATTATTAAAATTCTATCAGCGTCAACAATTGTAGATTATAAATAAAATACAGAAATTTATATTCTTTAAAATAGCTTGTTATTTTTATATTTTTTTTCATAATTCTCCCCCATTGTTATAATATTGTTGTTTTATTAGACAAAAAAACCACAGGCACACACCCATGGTATTCTCACAACATATATTTTATTAATCTAAACGCTAGCTCACTTAAATAATAATCTTCTGAAATATTTTTGCATAATAAGGTTGCATAAGTAATTTTTTATTCAATTTGTTTATGTTTACATCTATCATTACACTATTCACTTTGCAACCTCCTTTTTTTAATTAATCTCAATCACTTGTTAAAGTTTAAATTATTTCTTGTTAAAAATCAAACAATAATTTAAAAAAAGCCATATTATAGTCTTTAATTTCACTATAACATGGCTTTATTAAATGTTTCTTAAATTATTTTTTTTCAATATAAATATTTACTTTTACACCATTTAATTCATATTCAATAGTTTCTTTATCAGTTGATTCTATTAAAGATAACCCTAAAGTCTCTTTCATAATATAATCTTTATAAAGTTTAACCGCTTTGTCAAATCTTTCTTCAGTATTATAATAAATATCAATATTATCCATCATATCAAAATCTTTGTCTTTTCTGATCTGTTGAATTCTAGAAATAAATTCTCTTGCATATCCTTCATCAACTAACTCATCTGTTAAATTAGTATCCAATATAATAAATATATTATTTTCTATTCTAACTGTAAATCCTTCTTTAGCATCCATTCTAATATCAACCAATTCTTCAGTTACGTCAAATGCTTCTCCACCTAAATCAACGGTAATAGTCTTACCTGATTTTAATTCAGGAGCATATTTTGAAGCATCAAGTGATGATAATGCTTTATTAAAAAGTCCTACTTTTTTACCTAAAACTGGTCCAACCACTTTAAAATTAGGTTTAATTTCATAATTCATATATTGACCAAGATCAGAAACAAATTCAACTTCTTTTACATTCAATTCTTCTTTAATAAGTGGAATTAAATCCTCAATTAAATCTTTTTTATTTCCATCAACAACTACTTTAGTAATTGGTTGTCTTACTTTAATTTTAACAGCTTCTCTTGAAGCTCTACCAAGAGTTACAAGATTTCTTACATAATCCATTTCTTCTTCTAGATTATCATTAATAAAATCTAAATTAACATTAGGATAGTCTTCCAAATGTACAGATTTATTTCCAGTTAATTTATCGTATATTTCTTCTGAAATATATGGTGCGAATGGAGCTGATAATTTAGCAACAGTTAATAAAATTTCATAAGTAGTTTGATATACAGCTTTTTTATCATCATTTAATTCAGATTGCCAGAATCTTCTTCTTGATCTTCTAATATACCAATTCGATAAATCTTCATCAACGAATTTTTGAATCGCTCTAACTGCTTTAGTTAAATCATATATTTCCAATTCTCTAGTTGCAACTCTTACAGTATTATTAAGTTTAGATAAAATCCATTTATCAAGTTTCGATCTTTTTTCATATGGTACATCAAAAGTATCAACATCAATTTCATCAGTATTTGCATATAATGAGAAGAAATTATATACATTTTGCAAAGTTTTAAAGAATTTCGAGTTAATTTCTCTTAATCCTTCAACATCAAATTTTGTTGGAGTCCATGCAGGTGACACATAATACATATACCATCTAACTGCGTCTGCACCATATTCATCAAAAAGTTCAAGTGCATCAAGCGAATTCCCTCTACTCTTAGACATTTTCTTACCTTCACTATCTAATATTAGATCATTTACCAATACATTCTTATATGGTGATTTTCCAGTTACAAACGAACTAATAGCTAATAATGAATAGAACCATCCTCTAGTTTGATCAATTCCTTCACATATGAAATCAGCAGGGAAATACTCATCAAAATCATCTTTGTGTTCAAACGGGTAATGCATTTGTGCAAAAGGCATTGCTCCACTATCAAACCAACAGTCAATTACTTCAGGAACTCTTGTCATTGTTCCACCACATTCACATTTTAAATGAACATCGTCAACTTCCGGTCTATGAAGTTCAATAGATTCATCAATATCTTCAATTGCTAAATTAACTAAATCTGCTCTTGAACCAACTGATTTAACTTTACCACATTTGTCACAACGCCAAATATTTAATGGAGTACCCCAATATCTTGTTCTTGAAATTGCCCAATCATTTAAGTTTTCCAACCAATTTCCAAATCTTTTTTCCCCTACATAGTCTGGGAACCAATTAACACCATTATTATTTTCTATTAATGTATCTTTAAGTTTTGTCATTTCAATATACCAGCTTGGATTTGCATAATATACAAGAGGCGTTTTACATCTCCAGCAATGTGGATAATTGTGCTCAACTTTTTGTTTTCTAAGAAGTCTATTGTTATTATATAACCACTCTATTATTTCTAAGTCTAAGCCCTCTTCCATAACAAATCTCCCTTTCCAAGGAGTTGCTGTATATTTACCTTCTAAATCAACAGGTTGTAATACTAAAGTATTATATTTTCTTCCTAAATTATAATCATCTTCACCAAATGCAGGCGCAGTATGAACAATACCAGTACCATCTTCAGTTGTTACATAATCTCCCATTGTTACATAAAGCGCTCTTGATTCATCTTCAATTTCTACGAAAGGCATAATTTGTTCATATCTGACATATTCAAATTCTTTACCTTTATGTTCACTAATTATTTCAAAGTCTCCACCAATAACTGATTGAGCTAAACCTTTTTCAACAATTAAAACTTCATCATTATATTTTACTTTAATATATGTTTCATCTGGATGCATAGTTAAAACAACATTTGCAGCCAAAGTCCACGGTGTTGTTGTCCAAACTAAGAAATATTCATCCGCATCAGCTCTTTTAAATTTAACATATACGGTATTTGTTTTTACTTCTTGGTAACCTTGTGCAACTTCATGAGAAGCTAAACCAGTACCACATCTTGGACAATATGGTACAATTTTATGACCTTCATAAATATATCCCTCTTCAAAAAATTTATTTAATATCCACCACACAGATTCTATATAATCATTATCTAATGTAATATATGGATCGTCTAAATCTATTAAATAAGCCATTCGATCTGTTTGTTCACGCCATGCTGCTTCATACTCAAATACAGAATCTTTACATTGTCTACAGAAGTTACCTATTCCCAGATCCTCTATATCAGACTTGTTATGTAAATTAAGTTTTTTTTCAACTTCAAGCTCAACTGGTAAACCATGAGTATCCCAACCAGCTTTTCTTTTTACTTGATAGCCTTTCATTGTTTTATAACGGCATACAGTATCCTTTAAAGCTCTTGCAATTACATGATGTATTCCAGGTTTACCATTTGCAGTTGGCGGTCCATCATAAAACACAAATGACTCATTGCTTTCTCTTAATTTGATACTTTCTTCAAGTAAGTTAATATCTCTCCAATAATTTCTGATATTTTCTTCTCTGTCTTTAACAGAAAGTTTTGTTATACTTTCATACTTTTTCATTTTTCACCTCATTTTTCCTATACATTTAATAGTCTACAAAAAAAAACCTAGACATAGTCTAGGGACGTTTATATACGCGGTACCACCCGAGTTGTTACTAAAGTAACCTCTTATTAGTTTTTATCGCAAACCATACGATACTACTTACTTAATTCAGTAGTATTACTCAAGGTGATTTTTCAAATAATCAATTTATTAGTTTGCAGAAACCACTAACTCTCTTTAAAATTAACTATCTTACTTTTCCTCTCATTGTAAATATCACTAATAAAAATTATACATTATGTTTTAGATTTCGTCAATAACAATTGAGTTATTTAACTCTAACTGCGTGTTAATCATTGCATTCATTTTTATTCTATAAACATTCATACTTTTTTTCAAATTCTCAAATTCTCTTTTAGCATCCATTACATCAGAATTGGCTCTATCAATTATATTTTTAGCATTTATTTCATTTTCTTTGATTATATTTTTTGATTTTTGTTTTGCACTATTTATTATTTCACTTGAAGTTTCTTTTGCTACAACTAGAGCTTCAGTTATGTTTTTTTCAATTCTGTTGAATTTTTCTAGCTCACCTTCAATACGCAAAACTTCTTTTTCTTTTGATTCTATTACTTTCAACAAGTTTTCAATATCATTAGAGATCCTATATAGAAATTCATCAACTTCTTTTTTATTATAACCCATAACTTGTTTCGTAAATTCTTTTTCTTCAATTTCAAATGGACTAATCATACTTCACCCCTTATATTATTTTTTTAATAACAATCTTAAGACGATCCTTTTTTGTATTTCCATTAATTTTAAATAATATTATTCTGCCTTCACCTTTTACTGATATCAAATCATTTTCATTTAAACTTAAATGAGCATTTTCAACCGCTTTATGATTTACTTTTACCATTAACATTTTTATTTTTTTCTTTGAAGAATTTCTATCAATATTAAAACCTTTAGAAATTATTGAATCAATTCTATTACTTCCAACCGTTGTGTTAATTAAACTATAATCTAAATCTTTATATTCAATTTTACCAAATTTAATTTCTTTTATAGATATAGGATTCCTTCCGATTTTTTTAAAATTTAAAATTAAATATTCAAAAATTGACTTTTTAATCAATATATGACAAAATCCTTCATGAACATAAATATCACCAATTGTTTCTCTTTTAATACCTAAAGCCATAAGGCTTCCCAATACATCTCTATGACTAATATTGGCAAATTTTTCAGAATATTTTATTTCAATTGCCATTATTGGTAATTCATCATAACCAATAGATTCATAATTCGGCCGAATAATAGCAATCGTTCTTTCAGCGCTATTTATTCCACCAAAATAAGTAATTAAAAAATTACTATCAATAACAAAATCATTTATTAAAACAGAAATACTTGGTGATAAAAAACTACTATATTCAATAGAATAATGTTTAATTGCACGCTCTATAATATTAAGTACTTTTACAAGACTATCACGATCGTCATTTAATAGTTTTGAATTATTAATTAAATTATCTTTTAAATAAAATTTCATATTATAATCGAATTATAAAATTAATTAAAAAATTCATAGTAAGTAATGCCATAATTGGAGAAAAATCTAACATTCCACCTATTCCAATTTTTTCCTGAAGGTGTCTAAATGGTGCTAAAATAGGTTCAGTTAATTGATAAATTAAATCAAATATTTGATTACTTTGACCTCTTGCAACCCAAGAAATTACTACCCGGGCAAATATTAAAAAATTAATTACTTGAAAAAAATAAACTGCAGTACTTTTAAATATATTCATTTATTACTCCTTTAATTCCAACTAAACATTCCTTTAGACTCTAACTCTTCTTTTATATCACCAGTGACATCAATATTGTTTGGTGCTAATAAGAAAATACCTACATCAATTTTAATCATATGACCTTGTAATGCACACAATGCACCCGAGCAAAAATTAAAGACTTTATTAGTAAGACCGTCTTCTAATGAAGCCAGATTCAAAATTACCGGTTTATTTTCTAATAAATTCTGAACAATTCTCTCACATTCTTCAAAAGTTTTTGGGCTATGAATTACAACTTTCATTCTATTTCTTGAAATATCAAATAATTTATTTGATTTTTCAGCTACTTTATCTGCATATACATTCTTTTCTACAAATTTATTTGTAATTTTATCATAATTATTGTCATCTATATCTATATTTTCATTTTTATCATCATCTGGATTTTCATCAACACCCATGAAGTACTTTATTTTATCTGTTATTTTTTCTCCCATTTCATCCTCCTATAAATAAGTCCTAGTCCCAAATATTGCACTACCAATTCTTACCATGTTTGATCCTTCCTCAACTGCAACAACATAATCATTTGTCATACCCATTGAAAGGTATTTCATTTGAACATTTTTAAATTTCTCGTTTTTTAATGATTCAAATAATATCTTCATTTTTTTGAAATCATTTCTTGCATCTTCACTATTATCATAAAATGGCGCCATATTCATGAGTCCCATTATTCTAATATTCTCAAATTTTTCAAATTCTTTCAAGAATTCAATAATATTATTTTCAGAAATACCAAATTTTGCTTCTTCCTTTGCAATATTTACTTGAACTAAACATTCAAAAACAATATCATTCTTTGATGCATATTTATTTAATTCGTTCCCAAGTTTTACACTATCAAGAGAATGTATTAATACTACTTTTCCACCAATATATTTAATTTTATTGGTTTGTAAATGTCCAATCATATGAATTTTAACCTGATCATGATACAATTCATATTTATCTCTTATTTCAAGTGGCCTATTTTCACCAACTTCTTCAATATCAAGTTCAATACAAGTTTGGATTAATTCATGCGGAAATGTTTTAGTAACTGGAATAAGAACAACATCATTTTCCCTATTCACTCTTTTACAAGCATTTTCAATATTTTCTTTTACAATATTTAAATTAAATAAAATTTCACTTTTTTCTAACATTTTCCCTCCTTAAAAATCATTTTGATTCATATATTCATCGCCATTTTTAACTATTTCATCATTTACATTAATAGTCATAACTTTTTTTCTATTATCATTTTCATAAATATAAAAATAATTTTCTTCAACTATTGAAAATTTATCAGCTGAACTTAAAACTTTAACAGGCACAAATTCAATATCAAATCCTATTCCTATTTTATAAACACCTTTAATTCCATCTTTAATCACAATTGCATCATTATATATTTTTAACCCTTTAAATTTATCACTTACAATTTTATTTTCAACTTTTCTACTTAAATAAAAATTATCAAAAGTTTGGTTTAATTCTAAAACCAAAATTCCATCTGTATTATTCTCAAAACAATCATAAACAGACGCAGAATACATTATTCCTTCAATTTCCACTTTAACATTTTTCAAATTGTTTTTAAATAATCTAATATCTTCAAACGGAATAATATATGCAATATAGTATGAATAATTATCTATAATTCTATATACGTTTTCATTTTTTTGAATTGATCCCGAATTTTTAGTAATTGAATTTATGTTTTCTTTATAAATTTTATTATAGTCAAGTAAATATAAATTTGACATCGTTAATGTTTTTTCTAGCCCATCAAATTTCTTACTTACTATTCCAGAATAATTTGAATAAAAATAATTTGAACTTTCATTAACATCATTTCTATTACTAATTTCTTCTAAATTAAAATTTTTGATTTTATTATTCGTAAGTTTATCTTTTAAATCAAGTTTTAATCTTAATTTTTCTTCCAAAATTGATATTTCTGTTACTTCGTTATCATTAACAGCTTTTACAATTTTCGATTTTATTTTTTCTATATTATCATCGAGTTCTTTAAGCATTTCTGGCTTTCTATTTTCAAAATTTGTATCAAGTTTAATATCATCAGTTTCATTTTTTTCTTTATTTAAACTCTCAATCTCAGCAATGATTTGTCCTTTTTTTACGACTTCTCCATCATTTATTTTATATTCTATTGTACCATTTATATCTGAAAAAAAAGTCTTTTCATTTCTAATAATTAGTCCATGATATTCATTTTCTAAGTACATTAGATCATATTTCGCAATAAATGTTTTATCTTGTTTTACAAAATAGCTTATAAACAAATAATATATAAAATAGAAGATTATCGCAACAATCACTATAAATCTAATAAATTTAAATTTATTTTTTATTGCCATATTTCACCTAATCCCAATCATCCTCATGTACTAAATCTTCAAATTCATGCTTATTTCTTCTTAACATTAAATTATTTACTGAATCTCTTGGATCTTTATTCTCATAAAGTATTCTATAAAGTTCCGTAGTTATAGGCATATATACATCATACTTTTCTGCTAATTTATATGCAGCTTTTATTGTTGAAGCACCTTCAACAACCATTCCGATTTCTTTTGCTGCTTCTTCAAGAGATTTTCCTTTCCCAAGTAAAATTCCACATTTTCTATTTCGACTATGCATTGAAGTACAAGTAACAATTAAATCTCCAATTCCTGTTAAACCTTTAAAAGTGTCCTCTTTACCACCTAAAGTCACACCAAGCTTAGTAATTTCTAAAATTCCTCTAGTCATCAAAGCCGCTTTAGCATTATCACCATAACCTAATCCATCTGAAATACCAGCACCAATCGCAATAATATTTTTCAAAGAACCGGCAACTTCTACACCAATTACATCAGGGTTACTATAAACTCTTAAATAATCAGTTGTAAATAAATCTTGAATAAATTCAGCATCTTCACGTTTTTTAGATGCAGAAACAATAGTCGTTGGCATTTTTAGTGATACTTCTTCAGCATGAGAAGGCCCTGAAAAAACAACATATCTATTTTCAGGCAAAATTTCTTTAACAATCTGAGATATAGTTTTTAAACTTTCAATATCAATTCCTTTTGCAACATTAACAATAATTTGATTACCTATTAAATCTTTATATCTTTCAAGTACTTTTTTTATAGCCTGTGAAGCTACAGCAAATATAAGGATTTCAGAATCTTTTAGTACATAATTTATATCACTTGAAAATTCAAGTGTTTCATTTAATATTGCATTAGGTAAATATTTTCTATTAATTTTAGTTTTATTTATCTCTTTCATATATTCTATATTTCTGCCCCATACTTTAACATCATTACCCTTTAATGAAAGTAAATTTGCTAATGCAGTTCCCCAACTTCCTGATCCTATAACAGCTATATTCAAAATAATCACTTCCTTTTCACTTACTTATTAATTATAACACATTTCACTTAATTTCAACACTTAGATATTATATTATGTAAATTATTTTCAAAAAAAAACCGAATATTATAATTCGGTTATCTTGGTCTAATTTTTATTCTTAAAGTAGTTCCTTCGAACGCAAAATGATCTCTTAATCTATTAGATAAATATCTTAAATAAGAGAAATGACATAATTCAGGGTCATTTACAAATAACGCAAAAGTAGGCGGTTGAATATCAACCTGCGTTCCATAATAAATTTTAAGTCTTTTACCTTTATGACTTGGTGGTTGATGTTTATAAATGGCATCATTTAAAACATCATTTAATGATCCGGTCGGTATTCTAACGCTTCTTTGAGATTGAACATGATTAACCATTTCAATGATCTTATGCACTCTTTGCTTTGTAAGAGCTGAAATAAACATTATTGGAGCATATGTCATAAAAGCTAATTCATTTCTAATGCCAGCATAAATATCATTATATTTAAATTCTTTATCTTCAATTAAATCCCATTTGTTTCCAAGTACTATTATTCCTTTTCCACAATCGTGAGCATATCCAGCAATTTTTTTATCTTGTTCAGATACACCTTCAGTTGAATCAATAACTATCAAGCAAACATCCGATCTATCAACAGCTGAAAAAGCTCGAATAACACTATATTTTTCAATATCTTCCTTTATTTTACTTTTTCTTCTTATTCCTGCAGTATCAATAAATACATATTTTTGACCATTTAATTCAAATGGTGTATCTATTGCATCTCTAGTTGTGCCAGCAATATCACTTACAATAACTCGCTCTTTTCCTAAAAGAGCATTTACAAGAGATGATTTACCTACATTTGGTTTTCCAAGCACTGCAATTTTTGTGACAACTTCATCATAATCTGATATAAGTTCACCCGGAAAATAAGAAACAATTTTATCAAGTAAATCTCCTAGTCTAAATTGGTTAACTGAAGAAATAGGATAAATTTCTCCCATACCTAGATTGTAAAACTCATAAAAATCTGGTGGAAGATCAGTTTTATCCAATTTATTTACAGCAACAATAACTGGCGTTTTAGCTTTTCTAAGCATTAAAGCAATTTCATGATCTTCATTTGTTAATCCAGCTTTACCATCAACCATAAATAAAATAACATCCGCAGTTTCAATTGCAATTTCCGCTTGATTTCTCATTTGTCTTAATATTACATTTTCTTTATTTGGCTCTATACCACCTGTGTCAATCATAACAAAATCATAATTTAACCAATTTACATCAGCATAAATTCTATCTCGCGTTACACCAGGAGTGTCTTCTACAATTGAAATTCTACTTCCAGCCATTTTATTAAAAAAAGTGGATTTTCCTACATTCGGTCTACCTACAATAGCAACAATCGGTTTTCTCATTTTTACACCTCTACCTTATTATTTCTTTAATAAATTCATATCCATCAACTTTAACAATAGATATTTTCTTTTTAAACTTATTTTCAACATCAGTTAATTTTGTATCATCAAGAAAAATATTTTCATCTTCTTTCATTGATTCATCTCTATCTTTAAACATAACATCTGGTAAAATAATTTTTTCACCTAAAGTTGAAACATTTACTTGTTCAATTATATCTCTTCCTGTAATCAAACCAGCAACAGTAATTTTTCCTCCAAAGAAATTATTTTTAATTTTAATAATATCAATTTTAATGTTTTTAAATTTTTTCTCAATAACATTCTTTATTTCAAGCATATTACTATATGCAGAAATTCCAGTTACAATTGATATTTTTCCTTCAAAATTTGAACTCATTTCATTTTCTAAAGCTTTTTTAATTTCATAATTAAATTTTACAGTTAAACCAATACCATTCTCTATTTGAGGGAATCCATCGTAATCTTCATATTCAGGATATTCTCTATTTGCTGTAATATAAAATTCATCAGATAAATACACAAATCTTCTGTTTCTTTCTTTCATAAATTTTTTTTGATATTTTTCAACCTGATTAATCACTCTATTAGCATCATCTTTAGTTACAGAAGTTAATTTAGTTAATCCCTCTCTATGATCACTAAGACCAACTGGAACTATTGCTAAATTATTAAATTTTTCGCCTAAATTATATAAATCCATTATTGTTTTATCAAGTTCTTTACCATCATTAAAGCCAGGACATAAAACTATTTGACCATTAATTTCAATATCATTTTCAATAAATCTTCGAGTTACTGGCATTAAGTCAATAGCTTTCGGATTTTTTATCATTTTAAGCCTTAATTCATCATTTGTCGTATGAACAGAAAGATTAATCGGCGAAATTTTCAAATTAATGATTCTTTCAATATCTTCCTCACTTAAATTTGTTAAAGTAATATAATTCCCATGTAGAAAAGATAATCTAGAATCATCATCCTTAAAATATAGAGATTTTCTCATTCCTTTAGGCAATTGATCAATAAAACAAAACACACACTTATTTTTACATGCATTCGGTTTATCTAATATTGGATTAGTGAATTCAAGACCAATTTTTTCATCATATTCTTTCTCAATTTCATATATTACAACTGAATCATCAACTTTCTTTATAGTAATTTCTACATACTCACCAGATATTTCATAAATATATTCTAAAATATCATTTATTACTTTGCCATTAACTTCAAGTAACATATCGCCAGTTTTAATACCTATTTCCTCAGCAATACTACCTTCTTTTATTTTATCAATTAAATGTTCCATTATTACTTCCTTTTCCTCTCATCAAACATACAATGTTCATTATATACTGAAAAAAGAATTTATACAAATTTTTTTGTCTTTTTCTACAAAAAAAAACTTATGCTAATGCATAAGTTTACTTTTCTTTAATCATTCTATTAAGTTCGTCATAAAAAGTGTTAATATCTTTAAATTGACGATATACCGATGCAAATCGCACATATGCAACTTCATCAAGATCTTTTAATTTCGTCATTATTAATTCACCAATGAAAGATGAACTAATTTCGTTATCTAATAAATTATATAATTCCTTTTCAATTAAATCTACAGTTTTTTCAATTTGACTTATAGAAACTGGTCTTTTTTCACAAGCTATAATAATGCCATTAATAATCTTATTTCTATCATAAGATTCTCTAGTACCATCTTTTTTAACAATTCTTATAGGCATTCTTTCTACTTTTTCATAAGTTGTAAATCTTTTGCCGCATTTTTCGCATTCTCTACGTCTTCTAGTAACATAACCATCATCTGTTGGCCTTGTATCAATTACTTTTGATTTTTGATAATTACAATATGGGCAATGCATAATCACACCTCTTTTTATCTTTTCTTTCTTAAGAAAGTTGGAATATCAAAATCTTGTGTTTCGTTATCCTTTTTCTTTTCAATAGAATCATTAGAATTATTTACTGATTTTGAACTTTCTTTAGATTTTCTTACATCAAATTTTTCTTCTTTAATAACATTATCTTGTGAAAATCCTGTTGCGATTACAGTTACTTTAATTGTATCTTTCATGTTTTCATCAATAACAGCTCCAAATATTACATTAGCATCTTCATCAACTGCATCATGTACTACATTCGCAGCTTCAGTCACTTCATGAAGTCCTAATGACGGTCCAGCAGTAATATTTATTAAAACACCTTTTGCTCCATCGATAGTTGTTTCTAAAAGTGGTGAGTGAATAGCTTTTTTTGCAGCTTCAACCGCTCTATTTTCACCTTCAGCAGTACCAATTCCCATATGTGCAAGACCTGAATCAGCCATAATTGTTTTAACATCTGAAAAATCTAGATTAATTTCTCCAGGAACAGTAATTAAATCAGCTATACCTTTTACACCTTGTTTTAATACATCATCAGCAATGTTGAAAGCTTCAATAATTGATGTATTTTTACCAGTTACTTGCAATAATCTATCGTTAGGAATTGTAACTAAAGTATCTACATTTTTTCTTAAGCTTTCAATTCCTTGTAAAGCATTTTTCATTCTTGTTCTACCTTCAAAACTAAAAGGTTTTGTAACAACACCAACAGTTAATACACCTAATTCTTTTGCTATTTCAGCAACAACTGGCATAGCCCCTGTTCCTGTTCCACCACCCATTCCAGCAGTTAAAAAAATCATATCGTTATTTTGTAACGCTTGATATATTTCATCTCTGCTTTCTTCAGCTGCTTTTGCCCCTACTTTGGGATCTGCACCCGCACCCAATCCTTTTGTAAGCTTTTCACCTATTTGTATTTTATATTCTGCATTTGATGTTTGTAAAGCTTGCTTATCTGTATTAATAGCTACAAAATCAACGCCTGATAAATTGCCTTCAATCATTCTATTTACAGCATTGTTGCCACCACCACCTACACCGATCACCTTTATCTTTGCAAATTGTTCCATATCTACGTCAAATTCCATCATAAAAATCACCTCTCTGATATTAAAACACATTTATTTTTAATTATTAGTATCTTTTTTTTAACTATATCTACTACATATAGTATTTTATCATAGTATTGCTTTATTTTCTAATCTTTTTTCTAATTTTTTCAATAAGCCCTCTTCTTATAATAGCTGTGTTTTTAAAAAACCTAGTTCCAAAAACAAAAATCGCTGCATAATACAAAGGTACGCCTAACCTATCACCTATATATGATAAGATTGTAGCTAATGCAAAATTCATTAAAAACCCAGTTACAAAAATAACTGAATCAAATCTTTCTTTAATAATTGCACTTACAGCACCTAAGATACTATCAATTGCCGCAAGGATTCCAACTGCTAAATAAATGGAATATAATGCATTAAAAGAATATGGAATATAAAAACCAATCAGTACTCCTATTATAATTCCAATCAATGCAATAATCATTTTTCATCACCTTTATAATCCTCAATATATTTAAATTCCAAATTTCCATTATACGCTGGTACTGTAACGCTTACAGAAGTGTTTACCTCAATGAATATATCCCATTCTCTTAAAACATTAGCATAACCATCTGGAGAATTAATCGATGCCTCTAAATAGTATTTATCGCCAATTGCTTTAATAATAAATGGTTGTGCAACAACTTTGTCATTTATCTGAATAGTTGGCCCAGCGCACTTTATTTTTGATTTTCCTGCAACTACTCTTTCGCCATTTATTGATATCGCTTCAGCTCCCGCATTTCTTAAATCACTTATAATGTTTTGTATATCAAAATCATGAACTATCAACAAACTTGATTCATAATTGCTATTTATAATTTTACTATCATTAATAATTATAATAATACCTTGCCCATGAAGGTCCGTTAATCCCGAAAACTTTTTAAGTTCACTTATTTCATTGTTTAAATTATGTATTAATTCATTTTCATTGTTAACAGACAAGTATCTATCTAATTCGTCTTGTAATTTTTCTTTATTTTTTTCAAATAAATCAATCTTAATATTTTCTTTTATTATTTCATTTTTTTGATTGTAAACCATTGATAAAGTAACATGTTTTGCGTTTTCCTGTAACAAATTATACAGTGAACTCGCTAAAAAACCTAAACATACCATAAGCAGAAAAAATAAAAACACATTTATTTTTCTTTTCAATTAAATCACCTAATTGTCCATATCTTCAATATATTCAAATTCGATAACACCATCGAATTTTTCAATTATTATGTCATTTGATTGGAAAGTTTCGATAAAATAGCCTTTATCACGAATTATTGATACAATACCAAATCTTTGATTAACCGATGCAGAAAGGGTTTTCATATTCCCAATTGCTTTTATTTCAATCGGAGCAGTAAGAGGTATCTTATTTACCATTAAGGTATTTCCTGCAGTTCTAATTTCACTACTATTAACAATTCGCTGATCATTTATGGAAATTGCTTCAGCTCCTGCAGCATTTAATTCATTAATTAAATTCAATATTAAATTATATTCATAAATTATATTTAAGTTATTCGAAGCATATTCTTCTTTGCTATTCTCGATTGAAATTGTTACACCAGGACCATGAACTTTAGTCTCCCCTGCAAATTTTTTGCATTTTTCAGATTGACGATATAATGAATCAATAAGAGTATTTTCCTTTGCAGTAGACGTTTTAATTTTTTCAAGTTCATTTTCTAAATTTTTAATATCTTCTTCAAGATTTTTTTTCTTTTCTTTAACACTTTCAAGCTCAATTATCAATTCTCTAGAACGCATACTTGGACTTAAACCATTTAGCAAGTTGTTTTGAACAACTCTAATTTGAAATGAAATTATTATACCTAAAATAATACTAACAATAGCAATCCATATATAAGCTCTAGCTTTCTCTCTATTCAAAACATCACCTACTATTTTTTCTCTTTTCTAAAAAGTGGTAAATCTGTTATGCTCACATCAATAACTCCATAGCGTATATCTTTTTCAATCAAATCATAATACACATTAATAAAATTATTGAATTTTTTTTCAATTTCTGAACAATCTCCAAATTCAACTTCTATTCCAGCTAATGTATAGATACATACATCACTGCCATTATATTCTATTATTCCTTTAATATCAACACCCGATTTTTTTATCAATTTTATTAATGAAAATACATCATTTAAAATACTTTGATTATATGTTTCCAATTTTTTACCAACTTTATAATACATAATTTCCAATCCGGTAATAGAATAATAAGTATCTAAAGCATTATTAATAGTAAGTACGTATCCTTCATCATCAGTTATAATAACAATATCATTGTCTATGACTTTTAAAAATGGTTCTTTATACAATATATCCAGATCAATACCATTTGGAAATTTCTTATTAATAACTACGCTTTCAACAATAGGAATAGACAATATTCTTTCTTTTATCACCCTTTTACTATCACTAAAATAATTAAAATTCTCTAATGAATTTTTAATAACCCGATTATCAAAGTTTTTACATTCATTAAATTCTATTTCAGTTATTGTAAAATAAGATGATTTTTGAATCATAAAAATAATTATAATTGAAATTAATACTAAAATAATTTTTTTCATTTTTTAACTTCTTTCATTATTTCTTTATAAATAATTTCTGAAACATTTTCATTATCATAATTATTAAACTTTAATTTTATTTCATTTATAAACTCATCTGATTCAATTAACTCAACCACTTGATCACTATTTATCTCTTTTTCAAGAACCATTTTTGCAAGTCCATCTTTTTCCATCATTTTAGCGTTAAATTCCTGATGATTATCAGTTACATTTGGGGATGGAATCAAAATTGAAGGAGTTTTAGTATATTTTAATTCAGATATTGATATAGCACCTGCTCGTGAAATAACAAGATCTGCTTCCATCATATATTTTGGCATTTCATATAAATAATCAAAAATCCGAATATTATCTCCTGCCTCTATTTCACTTTCTTCTATGTTTGTTAAAAATTCATCATAATATTTTTTACCCGTAACATGGATTATTCGAATTTCTTTATTATGATATAACTTTTTAATTACCTCTAACATTAAATCATTAAGAAATTTAGCTCCTCCACTACCACCAAATGATAATACAGTAATATAATCATTTTTATTAATTTCTAAATTTTCAACAATTTCTTTAAATTTTTTTCTAACTGGATTACCTGTAAAAACAACATTATCATTTTTAAATTTATTTTCTATTCCAGTGTAACTTACAAAAACTTTATTAACAAATTTTGATAAGATTCTATTTGTAACTCCTGGAAAAGCATTTTGTTCATGAATAAATGTTTTTTTATTAAATATTGCCCCTACAAAAACAACAGGACCACTAACATATCCGCCAGTACCAATAACTACGTCAGGCTTAAATTTTAAAACAATAAAGAATGACTGAATAACTCCTATTATGAGCTTAAAAATAACTACAATATTTTTCATTTTATTTTTTCTATTAAAACCTTCAATAATAATTGATTTAAAAGGTATACCTAAATCTAATATCAATCTGCTTTCCATGCTGTTTTTTTTCCCAACATATAAAATCTCATCTTTTTCATTAAAAGTTTCAATTATTGATATTGCAGGATAAATATGTCCACCGGTACCACCTCCTGAAACTAATATTTTCATTATTCCTCCCTTATTACTTTAGAATTATTCGCTTTAGAAATATTTAATAAAATTCCAATTGATATTAAAATAACCAAAATAGAATTTCCTCCAGAACTTATTAACGGTAAAGTAATACCTGTTACCGGCATTAAAGAACCTACAACCAAAAAATTAATTATTACATGAAGTGATATCATTATCGTAATGCCAATTGCTAAAAAAAATCCAAATTTATCATCTGATTCAACTGCTATTTTAAAACCTCTATAAATCAAAATTAGAAACAGAAATAACATAAAAACAATACCAAAAAAACCCCATTCTTCTGCAATAGTTGCCAAAATAAAATCATTTTGTGAAAAAGGCAAATACAGTTTATTCTGTGTGCTTAATCCAAGCCCAACTCCAAATAAACCTCCACTTCCAAGCGCATATAAGGATTGAATACTTTGATAACCAAAATTCAATGGATCTTGAAACGGATCTCTATACGTTAGAAATCTTTTCATTCTATATGATGAAGAAACAATCATCATTGCTATTCCGCCTGCACTCAAAATAGAAATTCCAATAGTATAACGCCATTTCATACCACCAACAAATACCATTCCAAAAACTATTGCCATAATAATAACTGCATCACTCATATTCGGTTGAATCAATACTAAAAAAGAAAAAATACCTCCGAAAATAAAATATGGTAAAATACCAATAATAAACTTATCAATAAATTTTTCTCTCATATAAAGCAATTTTGCCATAATAATTATAATATAAATTTTTGCCCATTCACTTGGCATATATGAAAATCCAAATATCATAACCCATCTTTTAGAACCGTTTATAGCTTTATCTGGGCTAAAATGTAAAACAATAAATCCAAGAATCAATGGTATTATTGCCAAATAAGCAACTTTTTTTATATATTTATATGGAAAGAATGAAAAAACAAACATTCCTGAAAGACCAATAAGAACTGATTTCAAATGCTTTAATAAAAAAACGCTTTGAACACTATTTACATTGAAATAATAGCTAGAACTAAAAACTTCAATTATTCCCACTCCCAATAAAATAAAAGTTATAAATATCAGTAATAAATCAAACTTAAAAATACGACTCAAAATAATACTCCCTCTCAATCTGTTTATAGATTGTTTACAAGTTCTTTAAATTCTTTTCCTCTATGCTCAAAGCTTTCATACATATCCCAACTAGCACATGCTGGTGAAAGCAAAACAACTTCTCCTGAAAAAGCTAATTCAAATGAAAATTTAACAGCATCTTTTAATTCATCTACTATTGTAATATTGCAATTACTGTATTTTTCTGCTTCTTCTTTTATTAATTCCTTTGTTTCTCCAAATAAAATAAGTTCTTTTACATTTCCTTTAAAACTTTTTACCATTTCTTTAAAATCACTTCCCTTATCCATTCCGCCAGCAATTAAAATAATTTGTTCATTGATAGCTTCTATAGCTTTAATTGTTGCATCTGGATTTGTTCCTTTTGAATCATTATAATATTTAACGTTATTCAGTTCTCTTACAAATTCTATTCTATGTTCAACACCATTAAATTCTTTTAATGATTTTGCTATTACAGCTATATCTATTTTAGAATAGTAAGAAATTGCAGTTGCAGCCATTATATTCTCAAGATTATGATTTCCTAAAATTTTAATGTCATCTACACTGCAGATTTTCATTTCTTTTCCGTTATCATTAACTATAATTTGATTATCATATATATATACACCATTTTTAATTCTCTTTTTTAATGAAAAATATATAATATTTAAATTATTTAATTCCATTCCAATTTTATTTGTAATTTCATTATCGTAATTTAAAATTAAATAATCATTTTCATTCTGATTCATAAATACTTTCTTTTTAATTCTTATATATTCCTCTAATGTTTTATGTCTATTTAAATGATCTGGCGTTATATTTAATATTGCTGCTACTTTAGGTTTAAATTCATACGCTGTTTCAAGCTGAAAAGAACTAACTTCAGTAAGTAAAAAAGTGTTTTTCTTCGAATCAAAAACTTTTGAAATTACCGGAAGACCTATATTCCCAACAATATGACTATGTAATTTTGCATTTTTAAATATCAATCCAGTAAGTGCTGTAGTTGTAGTTTTACCATTTGTTCCAGTAATAGCTATAAAAGTTCCTTCAATTAATCTATATGCTAACTCTAACTCTCCAATTACTTCAATATTATTTGAAATTGCTTTCTTTACAGGCTCAATATAAGGAGGAACACCTGGCGAAAGAACAACTAAATCAATATCACTAAATTTTTCAATATGCGATCCTAAAACTAATTCATCTATATAGGGTTTAACTTCCTTTACTAAATCACCAAGTTCTTCAGCATTTTTTAAATCATTCATAATTATATATGCACCAAGTTTATTTAATACTTTTGCTACCGCTTTACCTGATCTTGCCATTCCAATAATTAAAATTCTTTTATTTTTCACATTCATCATTCGTACCCCCTATAAAAATAAAATCAACATACTACAAACAAAGCCAAGAATTGTAATCAAAGCAAATTTTTTCACAATTTGATTTTCTGATAATCCACTTAATTCGTAATGATGATGAATAGGAGTCATTTTAAAAACTCTTTTCCCAAATTTTTTAAAATAAAACACTTGGATTATTACTGATACAGTTTCAGTAAAATAAATTATACCAATTATTGGAACAAAAAGTTGAAGTTTTAAAACCATCGCAACACCTGCAACCAATCCACCTAACGAAAGAGAACCCACATCTCCCATAAATACTTTTGCAGGATTTATATTATAATATAAAAACCCAAATAATGCCCCAATTGCACCAGTTATCAATATACTTAAGTAATATTGTTTAAACACAATTGAAGTTATAAGAAAAAATCCAAGTACAATAATAGTAACAGTTGTTGACAATCCATCTACTCCATCAGTTAAATTTACAGAATTAGATAGTGCTACAATAAAAAAAATGTTAAACGGAAAATATATCCATTTCAATTCAATATAGTTATTTAAAAACGGAACTAAAATATCTGAACCTAAAAAATAATATCCCATTATAGATACCATCAAAGCAATAACAACTTGACCTAATATTTTTTGCTTAGCTGAAATTCCTTCATTCGTCTTTAATTTAATTATTTTATAATCATCTATAAATCCAATCGATGCCAATCCATATGTAGATAATAAAATAATAAATACATTATTATTAAAATTACCGTTAGCAATAGTTATAAATAAAAAAGCAAATAAAAATATTATTCCACCCATTGTAGGTGTTCCAGTTTTCTTTAAGTGTGACTGAGGTCCTTCTTTCCTAATACTTTGACCATATTTTAAAAAAGTCAATTTCTTTATTAATATTTTGCCAATTAATAACGTTATTATTATACTTATTAAAAATGCGGTATAGATGTTTAATTGATTGCCCATAAATACTCCTCAAAACTTTAACAAAATTCAACTTACTCATTATACCACAAATTATTATTCTTTGAAATTCGGTTTTACACCAACTTGCCTTAATGCCGATTCCATAATTTCTTTAAAAATCGGAGCTGCAACTACAGAGCCATAAATACTATCTTTTGGTTCATTCACTATAACAAGAACAGATATTTCCGGATCTTCAACTGGAGCAAATCCATAAAAAGATGCAATTCCTTTTTCTTCATTATAGACACCATTTTCTAATTCTATAGTTGTACCTGTTTTCCCACCTACTCTAATTCCTGAAATATTAGCAGCTTTTCCCGAACCATTATTAACAACTGATTCCAACATCAATTTAATATTTTTTGATGTTTCATCAGAAATAATTTTTCTTTTTTTAATTCCTATATTTTCATTAATCAGAATATCATTATCCTTTACAACTTTCTTAATTATACTTGGTTCAACTAAATTTCCATTATTAATAATAGCGTTTAAAGTCCTTATTAATTGAATCGGCGTCACAGATATTCCATGCCCATAACTCATCGTTGCTAATTCAACAGGCCCTATCTCACTCTTTTCTCTAACTTTATATTCAACTACTCCAGGCAATTGTATTGCTAGCTCATCATTTAATCCAAATTTAACAAGTCCATCATGAAAATTATCACGTCCAATGTTTTGGCCCACTTGAACAAAAACTGGATTACACGAATTCTCCATAGCTTCAACAAAAGTTTCTCTACCATGATGATTAGGATAATACCAACATTTAATTTTCCTATCATATACATTTATATAACCGGTTTCTTCATTAAAAACAGTTGTCGGTGAAACTACATTTTCTTCTAAGCCAATAGCAGCCGTCACTATTTTAAAAGTAGATCCAGGTTCAAATATATTAGAAACAATTGGATTTTTCCAATTTTCATTCCATAATTCAACTTTTTTCTCATTAGATAATTTTTCATATTCTTCTTTTGAAACGTTTTCAGGTTTTTCTCTTGGCTCATTTAAATTATATGTTGGTGTGCTTGCCATCGCTAGTATTTCTCCTGTTTTCACATCCGTTACAATCGCATATACATTTTTAGCACCGGTATTTTCTAAACCCTTTCCGATACTTTTTTCTGTAAAATGTTGAATAACTTCATCAATTGTTAAATATACATCAGAGCCATTAATTGGATTAATAATCTCTTCATTTCCATATGGCAATCTTCTACCAATTGCATCTGTTTTTGCCTTTACCATTCCATTTGTGCCTTTTAAAATATCGTTCATTGAATATTCAATCCCTACAATACCATCCAAATCAACATTTGTATGTCCAATAACTCTTGATGCTAAATCATCATTAGGATAAACTCGCATTGAATCATCTTCCATCCAAATACCATCATAGTCTTCAATTAAAAGTTGATCATGAATATCCTGTTCAATATTTCTCATTAAAGTATAAGTATTATTCTTATTTTCGTATAAGTAATCAAATTTTTCTTCACTTACACCCAAAATATTAATTAATTCATTTTTATTTTCAATATTAAAACTTTTTTTATCTAAATATACTCTATATCTTGAAATACTATATGCTAATTTCTCTCCATTTCTGTCAAAAATATTACCACGTTTTGCTGGTATTTCAAAAGTTTTCATTTGGTTAGCAAGCGCTTTTTCAGTATAGAATTTTTTTTGTAATATCTGAATTTTATAATAATTAATGCTAATATAAAAAAATAATAACGACACAATTACCACCACATAAAACAATCTTCTTTTCATCAGGTAACTTGGTCTATTATTATTCTTCATTTTGTACCCCATTATTAATTTTACTTATACTATTAATTGTTTCATCAATATCTTTTATAGAATATTTCCATTTTTCTTTTATATATATAGTTTGAGATAAATCAGGATATACAAGGTTTAACTCATTTGTAGCTTTATTCTCAATCATCGTTAAATCCAAATTTCTACTAATATCTGATTCTAAATTTTCAACCTGCAAATTTTTGAGCCTTATTTCTCTTTCTAAATTTAAAGATTCGGTTTTAAATTTAACTATTAAAGAATTTCTTTGCACTAAAAGAAAAGCAAGCGTAAACACCATTAATATGCATGCAAAATATAAAATTGAAGTAAAAAATTTATTAAAGAATCTTTCTCTTCGTTTGCATTTTTTATTATTTTCTTCAGCAATTTTAAGTATTCTATTATCATTTTTATAGTAATCATAACTATCATAGCGATATTCTCTTGCCGCTCCCATAATTTCCTCACTTCTATATTTTTTCTGCAACCCTTAATTTAGCACTTCTCGATCTGCTATTAACATTTAATTCATCACCGGTTGGGTATATTGGTTTCTTAGTTATTATTTTTATTTCTCTTTGTTTACCACATGTGCAAATTGGCATTCCTGGCGGACAAATACAATCAATATATAATTCCTTAAAAGCATGCTTAACTATTCTATCTTCTAAAGAATGAAAAGTAATTATTACTACTCTTCCACCTTTATTCATCCTTTTTATTACATTAAAGATTGTGTTCTCAATAATTCCCAATTCATTATTCACTTCAATTCTAATAGCTTGAAATACTCGCTTTGCTGGATGTGAATCCTTATGAAGCGCTGAACTAGGCAATGATTCTTTAATAATATCAACTAGTTCTATAGTTGTAGAAATTTCTTTCTCACCTCTTTTTTCAACAATATGTCTTGCAATTCTTTTAGAAAATTTTTCTTCTCCAAATTTAAAAAATATATCAATTAATTCATCATACGAATACTCATTCACAACTTTTTTAGCTGTCAAAGATTGGCTTTGATCCATCCTCATATCAAGATCCCCTTTTTTCATATAAGAGAAACCTCTTTCAGGATTATCAATTTGATAAGACGATACACCAAGATCAAGTAAAATTCCATCAATTTTATCAATTCCCAACTCATCAAGAACATTAATAACATCTGAAAAATTACTATGAACAAGCTTATAATTTGAATTTACTTTTTTTAAAACATCATCAGCAGCTTTCAACGCATCCTCATCTTGATCAATTCCAATTAACAAACCACTATCAAGCTTTTCTAGAATATATTTTGAATGCCCTGCGCCACCAAGTGTTCCATCAACATAAATACCATCACTTTTAATTTTTAAATTCTCAATGCATTCATTTAATAAAACCGATTCGTGTTTAAAATCCATAAAACCACCTATATCCCTAATTCAGCCATTTTTTCTGCTATATCATCATAACTAATGTTATCAGGCTCATTATATTTTTCCCAATTTTCTTTACTCCACAATTCAATTCTTTGTCCTACACCTATTATCATTACATCTTTATTTATGTCGCTATGTTTAATTAAATTATTAGGGATATTTATACGCCCTTGTTTATCAACTACACATTCAGTAGCACCAGCGAAAAACATACGCACAAAGGCTCTTGCGTCCCTATTAGTTAATGGTAAAGTTTTCAACTTTTCTTCAAAAACTTTCCATTCATCTTCTGGAAACAAGAACAGACAATTATCTAAACCTTTTGTTAAATAAAATCTTTCACTCATATCATATCTAAGTTTAGATGGTATATTTATTCGTCCACGATTATCAATCTTATGATTATATTCCCCGATAAACATAATATCACCCCGCTTATGGGTATCTTTCCCATATTATACCACAATCACCCACGTTTGAGTAAATTTTTATTAAAAAAATTGTGTCTTCATAAATATTAAGAGTGTTCCTTTACATAAGCATTACATAGCACTTCAAATCAAAAAAATCATAAAAAAAAAGATGCTTTTAAAAAGCATCTCTATAAGTGAATTTTATTTATTTGTTTGTTTTCTAAAAAATAATATATATATACTTATCGCTATAAGCACGAGTGAAATTACTTGCGCCATTCTTAGCGGTCCAAGCATCAAACTATCAGTACGCATTCCTTCAATTATGAAACGTCCAACCGAATATAGACCCATATATATTGCAAAGATATCTCCATTTTTCTTTTTAAATTTCTTTCCTAAAAATATTAAGAATAAAAATATCATCATGTTCCAAATTGATTCATATAAGAAGGTAGGATGAACTTTTTGTCCATCAACCATTATCCCCCACGGAAGATCAGTTACTCCACCATGAGCCTCACCATTAGTAAAATTACCCCACCTTCCAATAGCTTGACCTAAAATTAATGCTGGAGCCGCAAAGTCTATAAGTTCATAAAAATTTATTTTTCTTATTTTACAAAATATATAACCACTTGCGATACCACCAATTACAGCTCCATGTATTGCAAGTCCACCACCTCTTAAATTAATCATTTTTAAAAAATCACCCGCATAATAATCTAAATTAAAAAGTACATAATAAGATCTTGCCCCAATAATTCCAAATGGAATTACAACAAGAATTAAGTCAATAATATCATCTTCTTTATAACCACTTTTCTTTGCAAATTTCATAACTATCAGTGATCCAATCAACATCGCAGAAGCCATAAAAATACCATACCATCTTACATCAATACCAAATATACTAAACGCTATAGGATCTACCATACTATTTACCTTCACTTTCTATTATAGATATCACAGAATCATCCGTATCAAAATGATCATCAAATACTTCCTTAATATAATCAGGGGAAATGTTTTCAAGTACATCTAAATATTCAAAACTATTAATCCCTTTAATATAATAATCAGTAAATAAAGATGCAATAGATTGAAGAGAATTAAACGAAGCAATATACCTGCCTGTAAATTTTCTTTTAATTCTTGTTAAACTTTCCAAATCAAATCCTTCTTTTTTAATACGATTTATTTCTTCTAGCACTTTTCTATATAATTCATTAGGATAATCAGATTCACCACCAAAAATTGTATGTAGATAATACTTACTAAATGAATGTTCAGATGAAAAACTTTCATCAATTAACCCATTTTCATAAGCATTATTGTAAAATGAACTTGATACGCCAAAAGCACTTACAATCGCAATCTTTATTGCAAAAGATCTTCTATACAATTCTTTAACTGAATATTTCCTTGTATCTTTAAATCCAAAAATGAATTTTGCCTGAGAAACATCCATATATTCATGTATTTCTTTTAAATTTACATTCTTATTTTCTTCTTTAAAAATAACTTCTGGAACTATTTTTCTACCAATAAATTCCTCTGATAAAGAATTATTTACTGTATCAAAAACTTTATCTTTATCAACATCTCCAATAACAAAAATAATCATATTCGCAGGCGAATAAAAATAATTGTAGCACTCCATTAAATCATCTTTTGTAATTTCTTTTATTGATTCAACAGATCCTGCAATATCTTCCCTAACCTCATTATCTTTATAAATTGCTTTTAAAGCATTAAAATAAACTTTCCAATCCGGATCATCTAAATACATTTTTATTTCTTGTTCAATAATGCCTTTTTCTTTTTCAACATTTTCTTCAGTAATATATGGTTTTTGAACAAATTCAATTAAAAGTTTTAACGCTTTATAAAAATTATCAACAGTAGAAAAATTATAAGTAGTTGATTCAAACTTTGTATATGCATTCACATTAGCACCTAATAAAGCAAATTTTTCAAAAATATTTCCTTCAGATTCCTCAAATATTTTATGCTCCAAAAAATGTGCAATTCCAAGAGGCTTTTTTACAATTTCTCCATTTTCATCAATAAAAGAATTAAATACAGAACCATATTCGGTCATAAAATATGCATGTTTTTTACTAAAATCTTTTTTTGGAAAAACATATACTTTTAATCCTGACTCATGTTCTCCAACATAAAGTTTTTCATTTATTTTTTCATAATAGATTTCATTAATTTTCATTCAAATGCACCTTTTCTTTAATAAAATGTATAGTATCAAGTTTTATTTTTTTACTAGCTTCCACAATCTCGTTTATAGAAATAGATTGATATTTTTTTATAGTTTTTCCAATATCGATATTTTTTCTTGTTAATGTTTGATCATAGTAATAATTAATAAATGAATTTGGATAGTCCGACCTTGCCTTCAATGAAGAAATTACTGATTTTTTTGCTATTTTTAATTCTTCATCGCTAATTTCACCATTTTGTATCTTTAAAATACTATTTTTAATTAATTCAATAACCTCTTCTTTATCTTTTGAATTTATACCCGCTGCAATTAACATAATAGACTTAAATTTTTCAAGTTTAGCATATATATAATAACATAAACTTTTTTCTTCTCTTATTTCATTAAATAGCTTTGAACTTGCTCCACCTCCAAGTATTGATGCGAATAAAACACTTGCTTCATAATTAGCATCTTCATATCTGATATTTGTTCTATAACCTAAAGTAAGCTTCGCTTGAGTAACATCCATTTCTTCCTCAATTAATTTCACTTCATTAACTTCAACATCTGTTTTTTCACGATCAATCTTTATTATCTCATCTCTTTCAAAAATAAGTTTTTTTCTAATTATTTTTTCAATATAATCAAACTCCATATCACCTATAACACATATATCAATAGGCGATGTTTTCAGAACTTTTCTATAATGTTGATATAAATTTTCAGAATTAATTTTTTCCACTTCATCAACGGAACCATTTTGTGAAATTCTGTAAGGTTCATTTTCACACATGTTTTCAATGCATTTATGTATTGCATATGTAACTTTATCATCTTTAATAGATTTTATTGTTTGAATTAGATTCCTTTTTTCTTGTTTAAGAAACTCTTCATTAAATGTGCCATCAATTAAAAGCGGATTATTAATCATTTCATTCAACATTTCGATAGATTCTTCAAATATATTTTCAGAATCTATGTATTTTTTATCTGGAATCTGCATTTTAAATTGAAATACATGTTTTTCACCATATTTATGAACATCAGAAACTAATACAGCACCATATAAATCATCTAATTTTTCATTAAATTCTTTCGTCGTCTTATATTTCATTGTTCCTCTTTCAAGCATTCTTGTCAGTACAGCATTCATTGAAGCTTCAGATTCTTTTAATGGTCTTTTAATATAAATACCTATCAAATCAGTTTTAAATTTACTTGATTCAATTAAATGAAGTCTTATCTTTTTATTGATTTCAACAATTTTAATATCATTTATCATATTTTCCTCTTTTCTTACTCGCTCCTATCATTATATATGATTTTTACTAAAAATAAAATTATTATTAAAAATATTTGTAAAACATTGAATTATACATTATAATTCAATAGTGTCAATAAGTGAAAGGATGTGTAACAAATGAAATTAGGAATTGTCGGTTTACCCAATGTAGGAAAAAGTACATTATTTAATGCTATTACAAAAGCAGGTGCTGAGTCAGCAAATTACCCATTTTGTACTATAGATCCAAATGTCGGAGTTGTAAGTGTACCAGATGAAAGATTGCAAATACTGTCTGATTTAAGTAATTCAAAAAGAATTCTGAGAACAGCAATTGAATTTTATGATATTGCTGGACTTGTTAAAGGTGCGTCAAAAGGTGAAGGTCTTGGAAACAAATTTTTATCTCATATTAGAGAAGTAGAAGCAATAGTACATGTTGTAAGATGCTTTGAAAACGATAACATTGTGCATGTTAATGGAGTAATTAATCCTATTAATGATATAGAAACAATTAATTATGAATTGATTCTTTCTGATCAAGAATTAATTAATAGACAAATAGAAAAAACAAAAAAACTTGCACGAAGTGATAAGGACGCTAAAAAAAATCTGGATATTCTTCAAAAATTATTTGCTGGTCTAGAAGAAGGTGTTTCTGCAAGAACACTAGACTTTAAAGAAGATGAATTTAAATTTATCAGCACTTTAAATTTACTTTCAACAAAACCAATTATTTACGTGGCGAACGTAAGTGAAGATGATTTAACAAATGATATTTCAAAAAATAAATTTGTGAATCTTGTTAAAGAATATGCTAAAACTGAAAATGCTGAAGTTGTTGCAATTTGTGCTGAGATTGAGCAAGAAATTTCTCAACTTGATGAAGATGAAGCTCAAATGTTTCTAGAAGATCTTGGTTTAAAAGAATCCGGCTTAAATAAATTAATAAAATCGAGTTATTCTCTATTAAATCTTATGAGTTTCTTAACTACCGGTGAAATTGAAACAAGAGCATGGACTATTAAAAAAGGTACAAAAGCTCCACAAGCTGCATCCAAAATTCATTCCGATATAGAAAGAGGATTTATTCGAGCTGAAATAGTTTCATTTGATGATTTAGTTACTGCAGGTTCAATGTTAAAAGCTAAAGAAAACGGAAAAGTCAGATTAGAAGGTAAAGAATATATCATGAAAGATGGAGATATAGTTAATTTTAGATTTAATGTATAATAATAAAAACAAAAAACTGAAGATTTCTTCAGTTTTTTTGTTTTTATATACCTTGTTTTTTTCTTTTAAATTTTCTTCTATAAAGAATTATTTCAATCGTCTTAAAAACAACAATTAAAATTTTAATTATTAATATTAGAATAACCAAATATATTGAATATGGATATAATCTATTCATGTTTATATAAATCATAAAATCTATCACGACTGAAACTAGAAGAAATAAATTTATAATACTTTGTATAAAACTCTTTTTATATTTTAAAAGAATAATAATTGACATTCCAATAAACAAAAAATTAGATACAAAGATATTTATAATATTATAGAATTCAATATTTTTTAAATCATAAAAATTCAATATAGATATATATTCGTATATAACAACAAACACAATATATGATACTAGTACTGCATAGTTTATAGTTTTATTGATATCATTCATAACACTCTCCTTTTGCATCGTTATTATACCATATTATATTTTTTTTTACAAATATAATATGCATTTTGTTTTGTTTTTTTATTAATTGTCTAAAGAACATTCCATCGAAGCTATGCATTGGGTGGAGATGAATTTAGACGGTCTTTCATCAATAAACACTTGTTCAAAGAAGAACATGTGATATAATATCCTTAACAAGGTTTAAAGTATATTCTAATTAAAAGGAATCCACGCCTTGTTAAACGGCAAGTGAATATATGAAGTTTTGATCATTAGTTTTTGATCAAGTAAAATATTCAAAGCATGAGCTTCTAAATGTATTCCGTTACCAATTAATTGGTAACGGACAAGGTGAATTGATAGTACTCTGGAGTATAATGGGTATGTGGACTACCCTAGTGTATAAGGGTTGCCTGTATTAACAGGTGCAAAAACTTAATTACCAAACTACACTTAAATCAAGCTAGTACTATACTGCTACAACGTATACGAAGTCTTGAAAAGAAACACCAACTAAATATCTTATTTGGTTGGTGTGGTTCACTTAATAATATTTTTTCTTCTGATATAATGCTAATACGAATACATAAAAGGAGTGATACTTATGAACTTAAATAAAATCATCGATTCGGATTCAGTTGGTTTCCCTTACCAATCAATAAACAAATACACCTGTAATATTAATGAATTTTTATACGAAGAAACATCGCTAAAAAACAATCACAAAAATCTTTTATTAATTATCGATCCGCAAAACGATTTTATGGAAGATGGTTCGCTTCCTGTAAAAGGAGCGAGAAATGATATGCTTAATTTAATTTCTTTTATACATAATAATCTTAAAAAAATTGATAAAATTAAAGTATCATTAGATACACATAGTTATACTCAAATTTTTTATCAATCATGGTGGCAAGATTCAGATGGAAATCATCCAGATTATTATTCTATAATTAAATCAGATTCAAAATTCAAACCACTATTTCATAAAAAACAAAGCGAACTTTATGTTAAACATTTAAATAAAATGAATAAGGACTTAGTGATTTGGCCATATCATTGTATTTTAGGAACTTATGGGCATAACATTGAACCTAATCTTGAAAATATGCTCTCTTATTTTAGCCTTGTAACTAAAAAGAAAGTCGAAAAAATTACAAAAGGCTCCAATCCGTTATCAGAAATGTATGGTATTTTCAGAGAAGAATATTCTAATTTGAAATTAAGTTCAACACTTTCCGCTGCGTACGGACATTACGAGAATATTATAGTTGCAGGAGAAGCAAAATCTCACTGTGTTCTTGAAAGTATAAAACAATTATGCGAATTCTATCAATTTGATAATTTCAATTCAAACATATTAGTTTTAGAAGATTGTACCACTTCAATTCAAGGTTATGAAGAAAAAACAGATATTGAATTTAAAATGCTTTCTTCAAAATATAATGTCATTCTAACAGACTCAAAAAAAATAGTTTTGTAAAAAAAAATAGTTTGATTTATTTTTATAAATCAAACTATTAATACTCTAATTCTATTTTATCTAAATTATAAACCCAATCTGAATATGGCCCTAATTTAATATTCTTCACTCTATCATTAACTCCCCAAATTGTAGTACCAATTGAAATATATATATATGGAAGTTCGTCATTTGCAAGTTTTGCCCATTCTTGATATAATTTAATTCTCTTTTCTTTATCATATTCTTTTCTCGCATCTAAAATTATTTTATCTGCTTTATCATTATGAAATCCAACGGCATTAAATTTACCATATTCATCATTTTTTGAATAAAAAAACTCATAAGGATCAGGATCTGATGATAATACCCACCTCATATTGAAAATTTCAAAGTTTTGTTTATGAAACACTTCATTTACGACTTCATTAAATTCCATAACGTTAGGTATAACTTCAATTCCCAATTCTCCCCAATTGTTTTTTGCGGTATTTAATAAATTCAATGACCATTCTGCTTCCTTATAAATGGTCCAAGTAATGGTAAACACCTCATTATTTTTCATTAATTTTCCATCAGCATTTTTTTCCCAACCAGCATCTTTTAACATTTTTTTAGCTTTTTCAATATTATACTCATACTTATTTAATTCATTAATATCAGGTGCAGCCCATGAAATAGGAGAAACTGGAGAATAACAATGTCTAGCAAAACCTTCCCATTGCATTTCAATAAAATCATCTAATCTTAAAGCGTATGCTAATGCCTGTCTTATATTTTTATCTGCAAATTTTTCAAGCCTTAAATTGAAACCAATATACCTAAACGAATTATCAATAAATTCTTGAATATTTATAATTTTTGAATTTTTCATAATTTCATAATTACTCAGATTAGCTTCTGGATTACATATATCCACTTCACCAGAAGTCAATGCAAATACTTGTGATTCTAAAGGTATTATTTCTATTACAACGCCATCTACTTTTGCATTAATACCATAATAATCCTTATTTTTTATAAGTTCAACACTTTTTCCTTTAACATATCTTTTGAATTTCATAATTCCTGTTCCTATTGGTTTATCAACAAGTAATTTAAATTCATCAAAATTCTTATATGAATAATAATGCATTGGCATAATTCCATATGCAAATTCATTAATTTTTTTCACATTTGGCTCTTTAATCGTAAATGAAATAGTATAATCATCAATCACTTTGATTCCAGTGATTTTATCAGTTTCACCATTTGTATATTCTTTAACTCCCGTAATATCTGAAATTTCAGAATTCCTTGAAAAATCATAACTTGGATCAGCCAAAGTATAATAGGTAAATTCAACATCCTTAGCTGTTAGTTCTATTCCATCATGAAACATAACACCTTCTCTTAAATGAAATATATATGTAGTTTTATCTTCAGATATCTCAAAATATTTAGCAATTCCTTTATCATTTACTAATCCATTTTCATCAAAATCAATTAGCGAATCAAAAACCATTTTAGAGATCCACGAATCATATATCGAATTATATGCTATTGGATTAAAATTTCCTTCCATTGAAGTAGTTGCAACTTTTAAAATATTTCCTCTTTTAAGACCTATATTAATAAATTTATTTTCAATTTCAGCATCTTTAACATATTCAGTTTTATCATTTTCAATTTTTTTCTCATCTTCAGAAGCTTTATTTGTTTTAGTGTCACTACACGCAATAATAAATAATGAGAAAACAATTATTATAATTAAAATAAATTTCTTTTTATTCATTAATACTCCCCCGTATTTTCATCAATATCTAAATTATAATATTTTTAAACTTTTATGTCAATTACTAGCAGACTTTTAAATGCAAAAAAAAAGGATTCCACAATAGAATCCTTTTCTTAATATTTTTATTATATAGCTTTTTTTCTTCCTTTATATCCATCCCAGAAATCTGCACCTTTAACTTCTAATTTACTTGAATCATAAACTGGTACTTCTATTCCAGCCTTTAATTGATCTTCGTAATCTTTTAAAGCTTCAAAAGCAGGTTTGTGTAATAAGATTATTGCTATAATATTTAACCATGCCATCATTCCAACACCTATATCTGCAATACCCCATGCTAAAGCAGCAGTTTTTACAGTTCCAAAATAAGTAGAGAAAATGATCGCAAATTTCAATGCGTACATTGTCCATTCACCAACACCAAGCTTTTCTTTAAGATAAGCAACGTTTGTTTCTGCCATATAGTAATAAGCTAACAATGTTGTAAATGCAAAGAATAATAATGCAAATGCAACGAATGCTCCACCAAATCCAGGTATAACAGCTTCAACAGCGTGTTGAGTATATCCAGGTCCAATTTCTACGCCTGGTAAGTTTTCAACAATATATCCACCAGCACCATCTTGAACATTATACATACCAGTAATTAATATCATTAAACCAGTTGCAGTACAAATAAATAATGTATCAATATAAACACCAAATGCTTGAACTAAACCTTGAGATGCAGGGTGATCTACTTCAGCAGCAGCAGCAGCATGAGGACAAGTTCCTTGAGCAGCTTCATTTGAGTAAATACCTCTTTTAACACCAATTTTAACCATAGCACCAAAAATACCAGCATACGCTTGCTCAGCACCAAATGCAGATTTGAAAATTAATGCAAACATACTAGGAATCATAGAAGCATTAGCTAAAATTACATAAAGAGCAACAAGAATATAAATTATTGCCATAAATGGAACAACAACTTCAGCAAACTTAGCGATTCTCTTAACTCCACCAAATATGATAAGTGCTAAAACACCAGCAACTCCAACACCAGTAACCCATTGAGGGATATTAAATGCTGCATTCATACTTGAAGCAATTGAATTTGCTTGTACAGATGGTAACAATAATCCTGCAGCAACTATAGTAGCTATTGCAAATACTACAGCATACCATTTAATTCCTAAACCTTTTTCAATATAGTAAGCAGGTCCACCTCTATATTCGCCATCTTGCTTAACTTTGTAAATTTGAGCCAATACTGATTCAACATATGAAGATCCAGCACCTAAGAATGCAATTAGCCACATCCAGAACATAGCACCAGGTCCACCTAAAGCTATTGCAGTAGCAACGCCGGCAATATTACCAGTACCAACACGACCAGAAATCGAAATAGCCAATGCTTGGAAAGAAGAAACTCCTTCATCTGAATCTTCATTATTAAGCATAATTTTTACCATATGTTTAATATGTCTTACCTGTAAGAATCTAGATTTTACTGAAAACCATAATCCTACGCCCAAGCATGCAAAAATTAAAGGCATACTCCAAATAATTCCGTTTAAAAAATCAACAATGTTTGTTAACAAATAAACCACTCCTTTTTTTCTAATACTTCCAATAAAACAACAATTATTACAAATATATTACAATGCACGTTTCATTCCAAAAAAAAACGTTGAAATCATTAACATTCTGTAATAAACTTCAACATCTTGTGAACATTTTTTCAATTGTGTGCAATTTTCTTCACAGAATTCTTTTGATATCATCTTGCATTGGCTTTTCAAAAAATTCTTTTCTTTCTTCAAAAGTTTTAAATCTACCTATTGAACACATTAATTTAGGTACGATTGCCTCAGTATTCATATCACCTGCAAATATAATATTATCATTCATCAATTTTTTACCTACTTGATAAATACTTAAATCTACTCCTTCTTCAAAACACTGTGTAGTTATTACTACCGTAATACCATTACTTGTCAATTGTTTTACTTTATCATGAATATCTAATTCACTAAATGGAACTCCACCAATCCCAAAACTTTCAATAATCACACCATCATAATTATCCATTGCATAATCAAATATTGAAGGCTTAATTCCAGGAAATAATTTTATAATTATTATATTCGAATTAAGTTTATAGCAAGGTTCAAATTTTTTATTATTTATATTAGTTAATTCATTCAAACTACTGTCAAATCTAATAGCACCATATTTTACATTTGCAACATAAGGATAATTGATACTTTTAAATGCATCATAGCTCATAGTTTTCATTTTTATTGCACGCGTGCCATTTATTAATTTTCCATCAAATGATACATAAACACCTGCGATATCTTGCATTGCAAATAGCAAAGCATCATTTAAATTTTGAATTGCATCAGTATACGTTTCTTCAATTGAATGTTGTGCTCCTGTTATAATCACCGGTTTATCTAAACCCCTCAACATATAAGCAAGTGCAGACGAAGTATATGCCATAGTATCAGTTCCATGCGATACTATAAAAGAATCATATTTTTCATAATTATCACCTATTGCTTTAGCAATTTCAATCCAATGTTTTGGATTCATATTTGAACTGTCAATATTCATTAATAAAACTCCATCAATAATACACTCTTCATTTTTGTTTATTGAATTTATTAACTTATCAACGCTATAATAAGGTTCAAAGCCTTCACCATTATCTGATGAAACTATTGTACCACCTGTAGAAATAAATAATATTTTTTTCATTGCTCCCCCTTAGACTAAACTGATTTATAAATTATAATCATTAATTTTATTATATAACTGTCTTCTGCTAATATTTAAAATTTTAGCAGCTTCAGTAATATTTCCACTGCAATCACTAATAATTTTTTTAATATATTTTGATTCAACGCTATTTCTGAATTCCTTTAAACTTTTTGTTTTTTCATCATCTATTCTGTCTTCAACAAAAAGAGTATCTTTATTTATTATTCCGTCTTCAGATAATACCACTAATCTTTCAATAATATTTTTTAATTCCCTAATATTACCAAGGAAATCATAATCAAATAAATAGTCAATTACATTTTTATCAATTTTTTTAATTTCAATTCCTAATTCTTTTGATGATTTTCCAATAAAAAAATCTATCAATTTAGGCAAATCACATTTTCTTTCTCTCAAAGAAGGAACCTTTAAAACAATTGTACTTATACGATAAAATAAATCCGATCTAAATATATCGCTATCAGTGTTCAATAAATCTCTGTTTGTTGCAGAAATCAACCTAAAATCCAACTTAATACTTGATGCTCCACCAACTCTTTCAATTGTTTTTGTATCAATAACTCTTAATAATTTCACTTGCATATCCATTGAAAGTTCACCAATTTCATCAAGGAAAACAGTACCCTTGTTTGCAATTTCAAATTTCCCGATTTTTTGCCCAATTGCGCCTGTAAAAGATCCTTTTTCATGTCCAAATAATTCTGATTCTAAAATATTTTTTGAATATGCGTGACAATTAATAGGCATAAACAATTCATCTGATCTTTTACTGTTTTCATGAATATACTCTGCAATTACTTCTTTTCCAACACCAGATTCTCCTAATATTAAAATATTTACATTACTCCTTGAAGCCTTTTTTGCAATCTTCAACATTTTTTTAAATACTTTGCTTTTTGTTTCAAGCATAAATTTTCCGCCAGTAAAAGTTTCACCTGAATATTGTTTTTCTACTTCAATTGATTCTTGAATTTTTCCAATATCAGCTAATAATTCTTCAGGAGAATTACTTTTAATATAATATGAAAATGCTCCTTTTTTCATTGCATCTACAGCATTGTTAATTGATCCATATCCTGTTACAATTATAACTTCTAAAGATTTATTATATCCTTTAATTTTATTTAGAAGTTCAATTCCACTCATTTCATTCATTACTAAATCTGTTAAAACTAAATCATAATTTTTTTCATATATTTTTTTTAATGCATCACTCGCATTTTCTGCAGTATCAACTGAATAAGATTTAGCTGTTAAAATTTTAGATAAAACTTTTCTAAATTCACTTTCATCATCTACTATCAATATCTTAAATTCGCAATTCTTCACTATTATCTCCTTTACAAGGTAATGTAATTATAAACTTAGCACCCTTAAGATACTCGCTTTCAACTTTTATTTCTCCACCATTTCTCTTAATCTCCTTATAAACAATATTCAATCCTAATCCTGTTCCTTTCTCTGGATATTTTGTGGTAAAAAAAGGATTAAACACCTTATCAATATTTTCTTTCTTTATACCTTTTCCAGTATCAGCAACCATAATAATAACATTATTTTTACAACTTTTGCAGGAAATTGTTATTTCACCATTTTGAACTATTGAATCGCTTGCATTAGAAATAAGATTGAAAAAAATATGTTTTAATGATTCTTTATTAAAATAAACTTCACATCCTTCATCTTTAAAAGTTAAAGTCACATTTATTTTTTCAAGATTCCTAATAGTAAGTTTTTTTATTGAACTAAAAAAATCTTTTAAGCAAATAATTTCTTTATCTTCACTTGAAATTCTTGAGAAATTAAGTAAATTATCAATAAATTCATTAACCGAATCCAACGCATTGTCAATTCCATCAATATTTTCCATATACTCACGTTTATTTGAATATAATTTATTTTTAATAATATATATATAATTTCTAATTAATCCAATAGGATTTCTGATTTCGTGGGTTATTCCTGCTGCCAATTGTCCAAGCGCTGCAATTTTATTACTGTGTAATAATTGATCCTCTTGAAGTTTTGCATTAGTAATATCTTCAATAATTAATAAAATTCGTTTATCTACTTTGTCGGCATTTGGTAAAACAACAGAAGAAATTGAATATTCCTTATTAGAAAAAGATAATTCGCTTTTAACCATTTCATTATTGGTAAAGCTTAATTCAATATTAGAAAACGTTTCGCATTCATTTACTTTTGTTCCAATTATTTCATTTACATCTTTACCAATAAATTCAGCATAAGGGTTATTAATTTTTAAAATTTCTTTGTTTTCATTAACAATAATAAAATAATAAGGCAAATTATTAAAAATCATTTCTAAATCTTTCTTGGCAATATTCTCTTTATTAACAGCAAGATTAACTTTAGTTAATAATTCTCTATTCCAAAAATATACTACAATAGCTGCAATTGCAAAAATACCTATTATCATTTCAATAAAAATTCTTAACATTTCATAATTATTATCTTCAATAATAGTTCTTGAAATTCCAAACCATTTTTGTTGAATTCTTATCATAGTATCTTTTTTATTAAGCGCAACTATTGCTTTATTTACAATATTTTTAAACCGAACATTATTTTTAGGAATTGCAAATATCATTGGCATTTCATAAATTGGTTCTTTTAAAATTCTATATTCTTCATCAAGATTTAATTCTTTCAAAAAATAACTCAATACCGGTTCATCACCACCAGTTGCATCTACTTTTCCTTCTTTCAGAAGATTAAGAGATTCTTGATAGTCATTTGCGTAAATAAAATTAACATTTTCAACTCTTTCACTTAAAAATTCTTCTATATAATCTCCTTTTTGAATAGCCATTCTTTTACCATTTAAATCTTCATATGTAGTAATTTCATTATTATTCTTTGATGTTATTAAAACCCCATTTACATAGTATATAGGATTTGAAAATATAAATTTCTCTTTACGTTTTTCAGACGGAAACATATCACACAAATCCGACTCTCCATTTTCCAAACTAATTAACGCATCTTGCCAAACTAATGGTTTTACATTTATTTCTACACCAAGCTCAATTGACAATGCGCTAATGTAATCAACCACAATTCCTTGATAGTCATTAGTTTTACTATTTTTAAATCTTAAAGGCGGCGAATTATTATCAGCCGCATAAAGAAATGGTCCGTTTTCTGCAAGCCATTCTTCATCATCTTGAGTTAACTTTTCATTATTAAACAAATAATCAAAAAAATTCTGATTATATTCTAACATAGTAAAAGAGTTTATAAATAAAACTATAACAATTATTAAACTAAATGCAGCTATAATAATTCTTTTTTTCATAAAAACTCCTCGTATAATCTACTACAAAACTTGTATTTTTTTAGTTTCTCTTTCGTTTTGCAAATAATTTTTCAAACTATCACAAAACACTATTAAATATTCTCTTAATTTATCTTTTTCTACTGATGCCACAGAAATTCTAATACTATTTGATTTTTTATTATTTAAATAAAACACATTTCCGGGTGCGATTATAATATTTTTTTTAAGCAAATAATCATAAAGTTTATTTGTATCCACATTTTCATTTAGTTCAAGCCAAAAATTCACTCCACCATTAGGCTTATTTAATTTAACATTATCCGGTAAATGATTTTTAAAAACATCAGTTGCAATATAATATTTTTGTTTAAACATTTCATATATTAAATCAAATTGTTTTGCCCATTTTTCATCTTTTAAAAAGACTTCAAATGTTTTCTGAATTAACCCTGAAGTGTAGATATCAGTTGAATGCTTAGCTGATGAAATTTTCTTTTCTAAAACTTCTGGAACAATTAAATATCCAAGTCTCAAACCTGGCAGAAATATTTTAGAAAAACTTTTTATATATATTACTCTTTCGTTTTTATCTAACTCTTTTAAAGTTTTAATTTTTATATTTGAAAAATTAAGTTCCGAAGAATAGTCATCCTCAACAATATAAAAACTGTATTTCTTAGACAACTCTAAAACTTTTAACTTTTCTTCTTCTGAATAAGTATATCCAGTAGGATTCTGAAAATTTGGCATAGTAAAAAATAATTTTGGTCTATATTGTATTACTTTTCTTTCGAATTCTTCAAAATCAATTCCAGAATAATCAATATTAATAGTTGTAAACTGACATCCTCTAGATTTAAAAATGGCTATTGCTCCTGTATAAGTTGGCGATTCAGTCATAACAAAATCTCCAGCATTTAACAAAGCTTTAGATACTAAATCTATCCCTTGTTGAGCACCCGAAATAATTTGAATTTGATTTGTTGTAATATCCATCTTTTCTTTAATAAAAATTTTAAATATCATTTTTCTTAAACTCTCATCGCCTTTTGAATCTTGATATCCAAAAGCTTTTCCTTTATATTTGTCTAGAACGTAATTAATTGATTCTTTAAAGTCTTCAACAGGAAATAATTCCTCAGATGGTATTCCACTTCCTAAATTTATTTTATTCCTTGAATATTCAATATACTTACTATCGATATATTCCTCATTAGTACTAATGTCATATATATAAGTTCCACTTCCCACTTTTTTATATATATAATTTCCATCTTCTAGCATTTTATAAGCTTTAACAATAGTAGTTTTATTAATATTTAATATTTCTGAGAATTTACGAACAGAAGGTAATTTTGAATTTGGTTTTAATTCATTATCAATTATTTTTCTTTTTATAATACGATAAAGTTGAATATATAAATATTCTGATTTACTATCATCTAATTCAATATTCTTAAATTCTTCCATTTTTATCATCTCTTAACTGTGTAATAGCTAATTCCATATCCTCAGGGAGTTTTGATAATATTTCAATACTCTCCTTTTTTCTCGGAACTTTTATTTTCAAATAAAAACTATGAAGAGCTTGTCTATTAATCAATTCTGACTTCTCTCCATATAATTCATCTCCTAATAATGCATTCCCATAATGACTAAAATGCACTCTAATTTGATGCGTTCTACCTGTTTTTAATTCAGCTTCAACTACAGCACCATTATTATAAAAATTCTCAATCGTTTTGAAAACTGTAATTGAATTTTTAGCTCCTTTAAATACCTTTCTTTTTATATCTCCTTTTTCAAATTTACCAATTGGCAAATCAATAATACCTTCATCATATGGAAAACCATTAGATAAAATTGCAATATATTTTTTTACTATAGTTTTATTTTTCATCTGATTCTGAACATACTGATGTGCATAAGAATTCTTTGCAACAATAATAATCCCAGAAGTATTCATATCTAATCTATTTACAAATCTAATCCTTTTTTTTATATTATTTTTAATAAAATAATTAGCAATGCCGTTTGCTAAAGTTTTATTCAAATGAGTTTTAGTTGGGTGAACAACCATAAAAGGGTTTTTATTTAATATTAAAAGATCGCCATCTTCATATAAAATATCTAATTTTATATCTTCAGGAAAATAGTTTATTTCCTCATCTTCAAATAAAATTTCCAAAACATCTCCAGAAATTATAGTTTGCCTAACTGATACCAAATTATTATTTAATTTTATTGCATTATCTTTTTTCAATCTTCTAAGTAATCTTTGAGAAAAATCATATTCATTAATTAAGAAATCAACAATTTTCATTCCATTAAAAGAATCGTTAATTTTAATTTTCAAACTACTTGCTTCATTGTTTAATATCATTTATATACCCCATCTATATTCAAATTATAATTTAAAACTAAAATTTCAGATGTTTCATTTTCTTTAATAATTATATATCTATATAAATTTTTTCTACAATAATTTTTTATATCTTCTTTACTGTAATTTAATTTCTTAAAATCAATAATTTCAACACTTACTCTTTCCCAACCAACTTTTTCAAGTAATGCAATTTTCCTTGCATTTAATAATTCAGCAGGTACAGAACCATAAATATTTCCATCAACAGTTTCATGTTGAGACCAAAATTTATTATGATCACTTAAAGCTTCAGCATTCATTAAACTCTCAAATCGTCTATTTGAAAACCTTTCTATATATGAATTATCATCCTCCATAACATAATCAAAAGGTAAATATATGAAATCCAAAACATTTATTACATTGTATTCCATAACATTACATAAGTTCTCACAGTCAATTCCTATTTTTTCTGATTTAACAACGCTATCTATTCTATCACAAATTTTTCTTATATCGTCAGTACATCCTAATATAATATCGTTTTTATCGCGCTGAATATAATATTCCAAATCATATAATAAATTTTTTAATTTATAAATTTCTTTATTCATAAAATACCCCTTCTTTTTAACTATGTATATTATACCATTATAGTTTAATCAATCCAACAATACTACAATATTTTTTTATTAATTTTACATATAAAAAAAAATTTAAACACATAAAAAATGGCCTTAAAAAAAGCCATTTCAAAATTTATATTTAATATCCTAGAACACTGTAACCACAATCTACATGTATGTTTTCTCCTGTTACGCCACTTGATAAATCACTTAATAAATATAAAGCAGTATTTCCTAAATCTTCGTGATTAACTAATCTTCCCATTGGCGCTTTCTTAATAAAGCCATCCATTAACTTACTAAATTCACCAACTCCTTTTGCAGAGGTAGTTTTAATAGGACCTGAGGAAATTGCATTTACTCTTATATTTCTCTTCCCAAGATCATGCGCTAAATACTTAACACTCGCTTCTAAAGATGCTTTCGCCACTCCCATTACATTATAGTTAAGAACTACTCTTTCGCCGCCAAGATAAGTTAAGCAAATAATCTGACCTTTCTCATTCATTAAATCAGAAGCATGTTTGCTAGCTTTTACAAAAGAATATGAACTGATATTTTGTGAAAGTAAATATCCTTCCCTCGATGTATCAAAATAATTTCCTGATAACTCTTCTTTTTTTGCAAATGCTACACTATGAACCATTCCATCAATATGTCCATACTTTTCTTTAATCATTTTAAATGCGTTTTCATAATCTTCATCAATTGTTACATCCAATTTTACAAGCATATAGTTCGTATAATTTTCTTTTTCTAAAAGCTTTTCAATTGATATTTTATTTCTTTCTTCCAAATATGTAAAAATTAAATTCGCATTATTTTCAATCATTTTATTTGCAATTCCCCATGCAATACTCCATTTGTTTGCAACACCCATTATAACAATATTCTTATTATCCACTAACAAATTTTCTCCTCCTTATTATTGCTGTTCTTAGTACCTGGTGATAATTATAACTCATTTTTTTATAATTGACAAGTTTTAACATTTTTTTCTATATACTAAATAATTTTGGGTATACATATCATAATAGGTATATGAGAGGTGTTTTATGGGAAATATAATATTTAATAAAATTATCACTATAATAATAATCATTTTTTTAATTGCTCTAAGTTTTTTATTACTAAAAAACTGTTTTTTTATAATACTACCTTTTTATTTAGGATATTTAGTTTCAAAACTTTTCATTCCAATAATCAAAAAAAGCAAATTAAAACATACTCATTTACTATCAGTTCTCATATTTATTCTAATAATATTTTTTATAAGTACCATTAGCATTATAATCTTTTTTATATTTAAATCAATTATTATGTATATATCAACAAATTTTATAAATAACGGCGCTTTTAAAAACTCGATTTATTACTATATCAATATACTTAAAGAAAGCAATTTCCCTTTTAATCTTAAAATGGATATTAAAGTTGTAATAGAAAATTCATTACAAACTTTCTTAAATTCATTAATTGATAAATTACAGATAATTATTGAAAAAAGTTTCAAGCTAATAACATTACTTCCAGAAATTTTAGTCTTCATTATTGTTACATCAATATCTGCATTTTTCTTTACAAAAGATTATCTATTTATTAATGAATATTATTTTAATCATATTAAAAAATATCATGACATATTAAAATCAAATCATTACTATATTATGATTAAAAATAATGTCTCATATGTACTTTTAGGTTATCTTAAAGCACAACTTATTTTAATGAGTTTAACTTTCGCTTTATCTTCAATAGGTCTTGGAATTATTGGAATAGATAATTTCATTTTAAAATCATTTGCTATCAGTCTTATAGATGCTCTACCTTTTTTTGGAACAGCAATAATAATGATACCATGGATTATTTTTAAACTTATTTTAAGAAATTATTTCCATGCGGCAGCTCTTTTAATAATTTATCTTATTTTGACGACAACAAGACAAAGTATTGAACCTAAAATTTTTAGTAACCAAATAGGACTATATCCATTAATCACACTTTTTTCAATTTACTCAGGATTAAAAACACTTGGCTTTATCGGAGTATTTATTGGCCCAATAGTCGTTATTTTACTCAAAACAGCAATCGACGCGCAAGCAAAACACGAACATTAACTTGTTTTTTCAAAAAAACATCTGGTTTAAGCTTTACAATTATTTTATATATGGTATAATTATCCATAATTTTAATAATTGGAGGTATTTATGACAAACTTAAAATATTTTATTGAACCAAAAAAAATAAGCACAAAAGAACTTGAAAATTTTATTTCTGAAACAAATACAATAAAATTCGTTTCATTGGCTGGTATTGATTTAGGAAATCGTGCAACCGATGAAAAAATTCCAAAAGAAATTATTCTAGAAGATTTCGAAAATTTTCTTAAAAATGGAATTCAAACCGATGGATCGAGTGTTTTTCTACCAATAATTGCTGAAATAAACAATGCAAAAGTAGATCTTGTACCTGATTGCTCAGTAAAATGGTTTATTGATTATAATCATAATAATTTAGATGAAAATGGAAATCCAATCGGCACTTTAGATATTCCATCATTTTTACGACATGATAATAAATTTGTTGGTTCAAGATCAATTTTAAAAAGAACTACTGAATATGTAAAAGAAGAAATTATTGAATTATTAAAATATGACAATGCTTTGGATAATATTTCAATTAATTCAATTGATGAAATCGAAAAAGTAGTTTTAACTTCAGCAACCGAATTAGAATTTTGGGTTAAAACACCAGATCAAAGAAGCGATATAGAAAAATTAAGTGCATCGCAAGAATTAAAAGAACATTATTGGAAAAGAACAATTGGCCAAGTAAGAACAGCTACAGAAAACTCACTGCTTGCATTAAATAATATGGGATTTAATGCAGAAATGGCACACAAAGAAGTTGGTGGAGTTAAAGCAAAGCTAGCTGGAACAAATATATATTCTGGTATTATGGAACAATTAGAAATCGATTGGAAATATGATTTTTCTTTACAAAGTGCAGATAATGAATTATATGCAAAAAATATTATTAACGATACATTTGAAGATCAAGGATTGGTAGTTAACTTTAAAGCTAAACCTATTGAAGGTGTTGCTGGTAATGGTGAACATACGCATACTAGTATTTCCTTAAAATTAAAAAATGGAAAAACCGTTAATTTATTTGCACATACTGATAATAAAAATAACTATTTAAATCAATTTGGATGGGGAGCACTTTATGGATTAACTCACAATTATGACATTGTGAATCCATTTATTACTGCAACTACAGATGGTTTTAAACGACTTAAACCTGGATTTGAAGCACCCGTTTGTACTGTTACTTCAATAGGATATACTCCACAAAATCCTTCAAGAAATAGAACTGTATTAATTGGATTAATCAGAGATATTAATAACCCAATGGCTACTCGTTTTGAATTAAGATCTCCTAATCCAAATACAAATACATATCTAGCAATCTCAACAATGTATCTTACTATGCTAGATGGTATAAAATATGTAATAAAAAATAACAAATCATGTGATGAATTACATAAAAATTTTATAAAAGAAGAAAACAAAGAAAAATTTTATTTAGATAATTCAAGATTATACTCCACAGAGAAAGATGTTTATAATGATTTTACAGAGGATGAAAGAAATAAATTATTTAATTTACCACCTACAACGGTATATGAAAACCTTCTTAATCTTGAACAAAGTGATAAATTGCATATATTATTACAGGGTAATACTTTTAATGAAACTTTAATAAATTCCTATAGATTATCCATGCTTAATCAATGGGAAAATGAAATTAGATATAGACTAAAAGAAAAACTTTTAACTTTAGCAAGAAGATATAAAAAAATGCACAAATTAGAGGATGTAACTGATTTAGATGTTGATAATTGGGAAAATGTTAATTCAATGCGTCATGAACTTGTTAAAGATAGCATAAGTAAAAAATCTTTAATAACTAGAATTATTAAAGCACTTGATGAAAAAGATTTTGAAAAAGCATCTAATCTTCAAATTGAAATCGATAAAAAAATAAATATCTTAAATCAAAGATATATTACTTATAAAAATAATTTAATTAATATTTAATACTAAAAAGAGTAGGAATTGACCTACTCTTTTTAAATTTTAAATACTTTTAATTTTAAATTTCTTAGCAATTACCGGAATTAATACTATCTGAATCACAATTCCAGGCATTCCTGTTATCAATGCTCCTTTTAAATATAA